>Ga0302324_100000260_pt1 | contig 141813 bp, 123 predicted proteins | sample Palsa_T0_1_FD_201949 | JGI IMG/M metagenome (GOLD analysis project Ga0302324, IMG submission 201949) | Peat permafrost microbial communities from Stordalen Mire near Abisko, Sweden - Palsa_T0_1 | ecosystem: Environmental > Terrestrial > Soil > Palsa > Peat permafrost | place: Sweden: Abisko...
TATGATTTTTTCCGTTTCACGAAGTATGGGTTCGAACAGTTGTTAAAGGATGCAGGGTTTCGGGAATGGCAAATCCTCGAAGACGGGGGCGACTGGGCTCAAATGATGTTGAGTGTATGTCTTCGCCTGAACAAATGGTTGTTTCCTCTTCGGTGTGCTGTGAATCTTACCGGTGCCTTTCTCGATTCTGTAAGCCGATCGACGAGACTACCGGCGAACTACACGGTTCTGGCCAAGGTTTGAGAGCGGGGCTAGCCGGGAAGGCCCACGTCGCGCCTTGCATGAACTGGCATGATCTTCATGCTCCGACTTCCAACCGTGATTTTGGGGTCGCATCGTAGATGCAAAATTGGAAGGGACGCCCACTGCACGCATCGAAATGTTCCTTTAGATGAAAATCTTAATCATTAGCACGCTTTATCCTCCGCACGTCATCGGCGGCGCCGAAAAAGCGGCTGCTCAACTGGCGGAAGCCCTGGTTCGTCGCGGCCATGTGGTCGTTGTTGTCACCTTGCACCCAGGGTCAAGCGAAGGCGTCGACGAGCGGAATGGCGTGCGCGTTTATCGGCTCCCCATGGACAATTTCTACTGGCCCTTTGGCCGGAAGGAGAAGCCGAATGCTCTGCGTCGCCTCGCCTGGCACATTCGGGAAATCTGGAACCCAGTGGCGGCTCGGCGGATTGGCAAGATTCTGGATGCCGAAAAACCAGAGGTCGTAAACACACACAACGTCTCGGGGTTTTCCTTGGCGGTTTGGAGGGAGGTTAAGCGCAGAAACCTGCGCTTGGTGCATACGGTGCACGATTATTATCTGATGTGTCCCCGATGTACGCTCTTTGATAAAGCCCGGAACTGTGAGAAAAGGTGTTTGAGTTGCAAGGCTCTGACGCTCAATAGACGACGGATATCGCGACTGCCAGATTCCGTGGTATCCGTCAGCCAGCACGCCTTGAATGAACACATTCGGCGTCATTATCTGGAGGACCGGCCCGCAACGGTTATCTATAACATTCAGGGCGCTTCCAGATCATTTCCTTCGAGGACACGGCAGGGTGGACAGTCGTCTGGTGATGTGATTTTTGGTTTTATCGGAAGAGTTGAGGAAGAGAAGGGTATTGAAACACTCCTGGCAGCCAGCCGGCTGTTACCTCCATCGAATTGGAGGTTGAAGATCGCGGGCAAGGGGCTCGATGACTACGTTAAGAGCCTGGCTGACAGATTCCCGGATCCCCGAATTGAATGGCTGGGATTTACAGACGCCGAAAAATTTTATGCTTCTGTTGACGTGGTGATTCTTCCATCGCTCTGGGCTGAGCCCCTGCCGTATGTCTGTGTGGAAAGTTTGCATGCGGGAATAAGTCTCATCTGTGCCCTCTCGGGCGGAATCCCGGAAATTGCTCAACTTTCCGACAAGGTGGAGTTTTTCCCCGCAGGAAACGTGAGTGCGCTGGCGGGGAAGATGAACTTGGCATTAGCATCGCCGCAAGAATGGCGGGAGCGAAAAGTCCCGGATGCTTCGCGCCTCGCCGCGTTTCGGGAAGAGTATGTCGTGCAAGAGTATCTGCGGCAATATGCTCTTCAAGAGGCAACAGATCCCAATCGGCTGGAATGTCGCAGCACCGGCTGAAGGTAGGTTCGAAGTCTCCCGGGCTTCAGTTCAAATGACCACACGAGTGCAAGAGCCACCCAAAAGATCGGCTCCATATAGGATTGAAGCGCGACGTTGAAGACCGCGATCGCCGCGATAAACGATGCTGCGCCCTCCCTTCCAATCACCGGGTATCCAAGGATGATCATAAAAAGAAGGAAAGCAGGTAACCCTAGTTCCGCCAGCAGCGAGACATACAGGGAGTGAAAGTTCGCGTACTTGTTATCCTGAAAGTAGTCCCCCAGGACTCTAGGGGCGCCTGCGAATCCGATGCCTGCAACTATAGTACGGGTTGAGCTGGACCAAGTCTCAATGCCCCTCTGGATCAACTGAATGTGATCTGCTCCCGAAGTACCTTGCTCGCCCGAGAACCGGTCAAGCACTACATCGGATAACTCCCACACATCTAATAGCCCGGCAATTTCCTTCTGGTAGTTGAGACCTGCCGCCAAACATGCAATCACGACCGCGGCCCATCCAAGAGCCACACGAGGTTTGGCTAGGCGCTTCCAGAATCCGGTCGTGAATAAGTAATACGCTATCCAGCAGAGCATGGCGGATCTCGAGACCGTGATCAAAATAAAACAGGCTATGGCGAAGCGAAGGAAATTCGTGTACCGGGTTTTGCCGGCAAATCGATCAAGCAATGCGAGATACATTACCAGGATGAAGCCAGCCCGGTTTGAATCGATGCAGAATCCTGACAGCCGTGGCAACCAAAGGAAGGTTGCAGTGGGGGCGAACATGGCTTCAATCGAGGTACTGCCTTCTTCCTGCAGACGCATAACTCCATGGCTCCAGGCGATGTACCCTCCGATGCAAAAAAACAGATATACGATTAAGGCGAGTGTAACGGAGCGCACCACCAGCTTTTCCGGGGCAGGATCTGCAGCTATCTTGACTGAAAGGCAATATCCCAAGACAGCCAAAAGCGTCAGACCACAAAGAGCTACAAGACCCCGCTGCGGGTCGTCGCCCAGAATGGTTGAGGCGAACGAAAAAAACAAAAACAGTGCCAAAATAATAAGGTAAGGGTATTGGCGGCGGACAGGCGGGCGAATCACCGCCCGGAGTCTTCCAAGCAATCCCATTGACAGGAAATGGACCAAAAGGACGAGCGAAGCAAAGACTAAGAAAGGTGACAATCGAGAAGGGCCATGCCCGGCCAAAAGGTCGATCCGGTCCGCGCCACAAAAGGCAAGGCTCAAGACGACGCAAATATATTCAAGCGTTTTCAATATGAATATCCGCGCGAAAGGCAGTGCTCGCACTTTGCGCTGCTCTGTCCGATCCAGCGTACGAAAGCCGCGTGCAGGAGCCCGTCACGAATCCCGGACACTCAGAATATTCTAGGCGAAAGCATCGAGCGATAGTCTCGGGCTTCGCGCGCCCGGGGCGAGCGGCAGTAGTCAGCTTCTTTCTGACACAAAGCACCCTACAATCTCTGATGCGATCCGGAACCCGATGCCTCCGGTATGCCTATGCTAGTTGGGATTTCCGATCACAATCCAGTCGAACACGTCTGAGGCTCCCGTACAGGAGACAATGAACCCCCAGGTTCCTTTCTCCGTGAGGCTGGCTCCGCCCTTGGTCGTCTCGTCAAATACGACAACTACCGGCAGTGAGACGCGTGAGCCAGTGAACGTCACGGTCTGCGTGCCGTTTGAACAGGACGAAGTCCCTGCCAGCCGGTTTGCGCTGTTTTGATTGAAGATATTCGTGTACAGGGCACTCGGAACAAGGTCCCCGAGACGATCGAGGTAGGTCATGGTGGGGGTGAATCCGTCCGGACCCGGACTGGTGACCAGGGGCGCAATCCACGTGCTCGCAACCCCTTGCGGATTCAGGATTGATCCGGTTCCGTTGTTATAAAACTGCCCTCCCATGGCGGTAAAGTATGCCGCCTCGTTGTCGATCAAGTAGCCTAGGATGCCGGAGTCGGCACCGTCATTAGCGTAGACTCCCGTGAGGTTCATGTAGCCGTAGTTTTGCAGCCATCGACTCCTCTGCGCGATGTAGCAATTGACCAGACTCACTGTGTTCAGGGTCGCGGATGTGCCATTCTGCACAGCCCAAGAGCCGTTGTAGTCAAAGGATGTATTAACCACAGTGAAATTAACGTTATTTCCGGTCCCGACGAGGAGCCCGACGCCGACATTGTTTAGAATCGCGCTACTGATGATCGAGAGATTTTCGCCCGTCGCGGTCAGAGTGTGGGGTTCGTAAATCCCCGTTCCGTTGTAAGAGATCTCGCTTTCAAATATCGTATTCGACCAGGCATTGTAACCCCACTGAATGCCCACCCCGAAAGAGCCGCCCGGTTGGGCGTTGTAAATGCTGACTCGATTGATATTGTCGTGGTCGTCTTGATTCGTGCTCGGATCGATGGAAGTGGAAGGCGCGCATCCGGTACCGTCCGATCCACCCAGATAGATGCCGCAAGTGTTGGTGCCGGAGCCTGGACCGGTCAGTGTCAAATCTTCCAGTGCGCCTTCGGCCGCAAAATTATTGGTAACGCCGTCTCCCATGATAACAGCCACGCCGGTCTGGGGTGTCCATGTCAAAATCGTGCTGCGAGACGAAGCTCCATGAAGTTTTATACAACGTGGTTTCACGATACTGGTCGTTTGCGGATAATTTCCGGCGGGGATGTAGACATCGCCACAGCCAACCAAGGCGATCGCGCTATTCGTCCACGCTCCCACGTCCGATCCTTTACACCAAGCAGGACGCACAGTCCAACTGCACATCCCAACATCGACGGTAACACCCAACAGACCGATTGGGTTGTAAGCCCTGTCCGGGCCGGGGAAGACCGGCGGATGAATAGCTTGCTCGGGCCTCCTTTGACCCGCAGCGATCTGTCGGGTCGCAGGCGCCAGCGGCTCGCCTTTTGGCGCTTGTGCATTCAATAGAGGGATCATTCCCAGGATCGCGATTGCCGCGCAGAAGGATGCCTGCTTAAGAGTTGTCAGCACAATTCTCGGGGTAAAAGCGAATTCGAACGCGAATTGAACCTCACCCCGCCGGGATGCGCGCGAAGCAAAACTATCGAAACCTGTCAATCTCATTGCTGCCATGTCACTCCTGGATAGAGGCTGGGTATGCGGTAGCCGCGATATGCGCCGACACTTGCTATATTCATTTGCCAGACCACCTGAGGGCTATCAGTCTGAGTGACCTCCAGGATTGTCGATCCCGCGTAGTTGGAGGGCGCGCTGCTGTCGAATTCAACATCGCTGTTACTCAGGGTACCAATACTGCCGCCCCAATAGGAGAAAAAACCTGGGAGATACTGCCACTGCAAGCTGGCGAGATTCGTGCTCTCGTCGATTTGGAAAATGGCGGCGCGGCTGTAGCAATTTGACGGTGGTATGGGCGGTCCGCAGGAAACTCCGTCGGCGCCGATACGAAGATCTCCATCGTCGTAGATAGCGAACGTCGTTTGGGAACCGTCGACACTCAAAATATTCGGGTAGTGTTGCGCATAGAACCAATCGCTCGAATTGCCGCCCGGGATGGTGAAGTCTCCATCCTCTCCGAGTCTCCACAAAACATCCCCTGAGCCGGCACCGTCCTCATAGTCCAGCTTCAGAATCCAGCTTTGGTTCCGCATTGAGAGGAGCAGATTACCATCATCCGTGTGGACAAGGGCATTACTGTGCGTCCAATCGGGCAGTCCAAAATAAGGGTACCGGGTATGATCCAAGTGATCAAAGGCCGACCAGGCCCAGGCGACATTCCCGCTCGGGTCGATATCAACTACAGCGTCACCCACGACTTGCGTGGTTCCAGGGTAGCCGGGCAGATCAGAGTAACTATTCGTTATCTGACAAAGAGCGATCCAATGGCCATTGGGCAACACCAATACGTCATGGTGGAAAGGGTTTCCGCCGTTCAATCCGAGCGGCGGTGGGATGGTAAAGTCGTAGCCGTCGGCTTGAAGCGATTGATTCACCTGAGTATAGGAGACATCGCGCACGATGGTACATGACAGGTCGACTTCCTGCAAATCAGTACCTTCAACGATGATGAAGTGCCCGTTTGCCATGGGTTTAAGAGGTTCAGCATTGCCGGGGCAGTACCAGATGACATTGCCCTGAAGATCGGAAACTACACCTTGCGCGCCCACCGCCGTGAGGCTGAGCAATTCCACGCCCGGCGCTGGGGAGAGGTTAGGGGTGGGGCGAGTAACGGTGATACTCGGCAGTTGAATGGAGGTTGGCACCGCACCCGTCGTAAATGTCCGGTCCTGATCGACCCAGGAGGCACCCGGCCAGTTTGCGTGGGCTCGCATATGGTAGGTGGTTTGGGGTTTCATGCCCGCTACTAAAATGGAGAGCGTCTGGCCGCTGACCGACCCCGAATTGGTCACGACGGAGGTTTGTCTTCCGTAGTTCGTGTCCGGTCCAAATTCAACCCAAGCGGTTACCCCCGAATTAGAATGCAAGATGTTGTACTGAGCAACGAGCGGATTGGTCGTCGGAACGATCGTCGACGCAGGTGGCGCGTAGTTAGCAGAACCGCATCCCAAGGATGCAAGAGTGAGCAAAATGCCGACTGAGGAGCATAGGACGCCCCGTGTGACTCTCATAAACGCCTCCCGTCCAACGGCGACACTACAACGTGCGAACATTTTTCTCTCACCGTTGAACTTTCTGTCAAGCGATTTTTGAGCTAAAGCGGCGCTCAACGCCTGCGAGTAATTCGTGCACCCTGGAAGCTGTTCTTGACCACGAGAATTCAGCAGCCCGCATCAGGCCTTTGTGTTGCAGTTGCTGGCGTAAGCCAGTGTCGCTCACAACCTGCTCCATCGCTCTGGCGATCTGTTCCACCGAAGTGGGGTCCACGAGCAGGGCAGCATCCCCCGCTACTTCCGGCATTGCGGTGACATTTGCAGTCACGACGGGAGTGCCGCAAGCCATGGCTTCCAGGACTGGAAGCCCGAATCCCTCGTAAAGGGAAGGAAAAATCAGAGCCTCGGCACCCCTGTAGAGGGATGGAAGTTTCGATTCCGGCACGACGCCGACGAAATCAACACGTGAACCAAGTTTGCACGATTCGATTCGATTTATAGAATCGACGCTGGGCTTGCCAGTAAATACGAGATGTACTTGAGGATCAAGGTCGGCCTGTGCGAAGGCCTCAACGATGCGGAACTCATTCTTGTGCCTCTTCCGGTTGCTCACGCATAGAAGATAGGGAAACGGCAGTCCGAAAGAACCTTCACCCGGCCGATACGCAGAGTCAACTCCGCATCCGACGGTCAAGACTTTTTCCGGCGGCACTCCGGACCAATTTACGATCTGTGTTCGTGTAAAGTCCGACACGGTGAGGATGCAGACGGCGCGATGACAGGCTCGCTTCATTACGGTTGCATAGTACAGTCGGATGGTCAAGTTACTATTCTCAGGGCAGTAAATGTGACTCAGATCATGGATAGTGAACACAAACGGCGAAGGACAAAACAGAGGAGTGTTATAGCCAGGAGAGAAAAACAGATCATTGCGCGCTAGTTTGCTGAGTGATCGCGATAGAAACCAGCTATCCAGCGGCGCGGCGGGATTTGACGACAGTGACAACGGACGATAATCCAATCCAGCCAGCACATGCCGCGCAAAACGCCCAATTCCGTGATCCCCAATCCATCGCTGATCGGCATAAATCATCGAAGATTGCGCTCTCGGCGATCACCGAAAATTCTACGGCTGCATCGCGCAAGGAGTTCGTGATCCCGCCAGAGAACCGTCATTCCTTTATTTCTGCTCCGATCGCAGCGTCGGAACAACCTTGCGCTCAAGGAGGAAAAGAAGAAATCGCTTGTAAACCAAATCGGCAGACGCCTGAACAGAACTCGCGATGCGACCCGGCTTGCACGCCTGCCGCCAGCGTTCTTTGACGGCCTGCCGGCCCTCCCTGCCACCAAGGAAAAATGCCAACACACAATTCAGCGGATTCCACCAGTTGAATTCGCAGACCAGTCGGAGAAACTCGGGGATGTGGATCTCCGGCGGGCAATTGGTTACGAGGTCGCTGTTGGGATGGCGCCGGTACAGGACGCCCGGTTCATCGATACTTACGTAATCGCCGCGCTGCAGAATCTGGATGCTGAACTTCAAGTCTGAAAGCAAACGATAGCTGGCGTCCGAGGTAACTCCGACAGAGGCGACACGACGAATCATGATATTGGAGGGGCCCCCGATGCCATTTGTCATTCTGCTGAGGCAGAAATTGATCACTCGGTGCCCGGGATGTGACCCCGGGAATGCAGACCAGGATCCTTGGACGTTCAAGTTCGCGTCGGTGGGCAGGTAGCCGGAGGTGACCAAGGCGACTTCCGGCCGACTCTCAAGGATATTTAATTGCTTGGCCAATACTCCATCCAGCAATACGTCGTCAGCGCAGAGCAATTTAAAATAGCGTCCCTGGGAATTTGCCAAGCAGCGGTTTCCGTTTTCGGAGGCCCCCAGATTTGACGGATTCCGAATGTATCGAATACGCGGATTTTCAAACGAGCGTACGACTTCTTCTGTGTTGTCTTCAGAGGCATTGTCGATAATCAGAATCTCGAAATCGTCCAAGCCTTGGCGCATGATCGACGCAACGGCATCCGGAAGAAAGTGTGCAGAATTGAACGTGGGAATCGCAATCGTTAGAAGTGGTTGTTCACCAGCCATATTTGAAAACGAATGCCAGTCTACTGTGCGTCGGTACCTATGTGACCGTTTGCATCGAAGAATCAGAGGAAACAGCAACGCTTGTAGAAAATCCATCATACCAAAGCCGCATGGTTTCACCGCCGTTCGTTACGAGGGTACAGTCGGAGGCTGAGGGGCGTGCCAGAGTCTTCGGTACTTTCGGAATAGGTAGGTGGCCCATACCAGCCCGATGCAATTGAGGAGCGAAGTACTGACTACAATCCCCATGGCGCCGTATCGCCTTCCAAAGATGAGGGTGAGTATCGTGACCGATATCGCGCCGACAACAGAATTTATGAAGAATACCTCCTGCTTATGCGCGCGAAGATAGTAGGCTTCAGCAAAGATGATGACGTTTACCATCATGTAAAGCAGCAAGAACCCTAGCGAAATTGGGTCGAGCAGGCGCTGAGCAAACCTGAAATGGTGCAAATTCAGGTAAATGCATCCCAGCCAGGCGGTCAGCCCCCCTGCCAGGGCAACGGCAGAGGATTGCCTGAGCGCCTGAAAGAAAATCTGATCGAGCCGATGATATTCCTTGCGAGCGATCAACGTGCCGAAGGGTGCAGACTTTGTGCTCACCCAGGAAACGGCGATGGCCTGAATCGCATTTGCCAGACTCAGAGACATTCCCATCTTGCCCGCCTCTACCGGACCGCGGAAGGCAAACAGGACAGGATTGAAAATCCAAAACAGGAAGTAGCCCGAGAGCCAACTTACGGCAATTCTCCATTGGAATGGCCAGACTTCCTGACTCCATCGTATTCGGTGCGCTCCGGCGTGATATCTCAGTAGTCCGAGGAGCAATTTGCGCTTTCCAAACAGAAACACGAGCGAGGAGGACGCGATTCCGACGAGCATCATCGATGGCGCGAAGAGGCCGTGATGGCTGGCTAGAACCATCCAAGCGAGCAGGCTTCCGGTCGCAGACTGTATGAAGCGAAGACGCGCAACTTCCGGAACATATCCGCAGCCCTCCAAGAAGGACAGGAACGGGTCAATCTGGAAGTTGAGTGCGGCCATCAACGCGGCGGAGCACCAAGGAAACTGCCAAGAAACATTTTGTCCCACGTGCTGGTGCGTGGAAAAAAAATAAAAGCCGATAGGAAGTAGGGTAGTGGCCATAAGAACCGCAGCCACCGAATACCAACGAACCGATTTCTGAAGGACGGAGGCCAGCCTGGCGTGGGCAATCGGGTTCCCGCTGATTTCATAATCATTGGAGATCGAGAGCTCGGCTCGCTCGTGGCTCGCCATCTGCAGGATTACGAAGGAGAAGCCCAGTTCAAAAACGATCTGCAAGGCAACCAGGCTGCCAAATGTGTAGTAGTATCCCTGCTCGGCCGGAGAGAGGAATCGCGCGATCAGGGCAACTGTGATAAGTCCGGCCAGGCTGCCCCAGAATCTTGCAAGAACAGTGAAGCCGATAGCTCGATCAAGCCCAAGGACCTTTTGCGCCCAGTGGCGAATGCGCGCGCCAACAGGTGCATTCAAGGGCAGCGGGGCCGCCTCAGGGAGAAGCTCAGACATTCAGCGCCTTCCCGAACCGAGAGGGCAATTGCCCGACAGGAGATGAAGTAGGTTGGTCTGCAAATGATGGAATTGGATCAGTTGTTGCGTAGGCGACGGGGAACACTTGATCTGGTTTGCAGCCGTTACTCCACGCTCAGGGATTATAACGTCTCTTTCGGCATACCGCTCAGCTAAACAGGAGTTACGACCCGGCAATCAACGAGACCGGGCGCCCGCATGTTCCGTATACTCGATGACTTGTTTCACGGTGAACTGTGCCATGTTTTCACCCCGTTTCCAAGCTTGGTACCATGCCATCGTCCACTCCAGCGCTGCTTCGATCTTGAGCCTTGGTTGCCATCCGAGTTCGACTCGGGCCTTGCTGGCGTCCAGCCGGAGAATATGATCCTCGTGCACGCTGGAAACCGAATCGCGAACCCACGACGCGCCGTTGCCCCACATGTGCACAAGTTTGGTAGCGATGCGCTCGACCGGCCAGATGTCCTCATCGCCCGGTCCGAAATTGTAGGCGGTGGCGAACTTCCCATGCTGGGCGAGGAGTTCCTGAGCCAGCATCATGTACCCGTGCAGAGGCTCGAGTACGTGTTGCCACGGTCGGATGGCATTCGGGCGTCGGATCAGAACCGGCTTTCCGGAACTGAACCCGCGCACCAGGTCCGGTATGAGTCTGTCCTCGGACCAGTCCCCTCCGCCGATGACATTGCCGGCGCGCGCTGTCGCCACGGCCACATGGTGCTCATGCAGCCGCTCGCTTGGAAAGAATGAGCTGCGGTAGGCGGCGCTGACAATTTCGGCGCACGCCTTGCTGGAGGCATACGGGTCATATCCGCCCAGCGGGTCCGATTCACGATAAGGCCAGATCCATTCCTGATTCTGGTAACACTTGTCCGTCGTGACACAGACGACCGCCCGCACGCTCGGAGTCTTGCGGATAGCTTCCAGCAGATGCACTGTGCCCATGACGTTCGTGGCGTATGTACCTACTGGGTCCGCGTACGAGCGTCGAACGAGCGGCTGTGCTGCCAGATGGAAGACGACTTCCGGCCTAAACTCCGTTATCGAGGCTTCGAGCTTGGCGTAGTGACGAATGTCGCCGCGAACGTCTTCAAGGACCTTACCCACGGATGCCAAGTTAAACATGTTGGGTTCGGTGCAGGGATCGAGGGCGTACCCTCGAATCTGTGCCCCGAGCCTGCTCAGCCAGAGCGCCAGCCAACTACCCTTGAAGCCAGTGTGGCCGGTTAGAAAAACACGACGTCCCTGCCAGGTTTTCACCACGTCTTCCAGGGTGCCCTCCCCTCGGCCCACAGCTCCTCTAGCCGTTGTTTATCGCGTAGAGTATCCATCGCCTGCCAGAATCCGTGGTGCCGAAATGCATGCACCTGGCGTTGAGCGGTGAGGCTATCCATCGGCTCCCGTTCGAACAACCAGGCATCGTTGTGAATCTCATCCAGCACCTTGGGCGACAACACGAAGAAGCCGCCATTGATCCATCCGCCTTCACCCTGGGGCTTCTCCTGAAACGAAGTGATGGCTGTTCCATCCATACCCAACGCGCCAAATCGCGCCGGCGGCTGCACCGCCGTGATTGTTACTCGACCGCCATGTTGCCCGTGGAATGCGATGCTCGCTGAGATATCGGTGTCGCTCAAACCGTCTCCGTACGTCATGCAAAAGGCTTCTTCGCCCTCGATATAGCGAGCCACCTTTTTCAGCCGTCCTCCGGTGCCCGTCTGATCCCCGGTGTCCACGAGCGTCACCTTCCACGGTTCTGCCACGCTCTGGTGAACTTCCATAGAACGCTTCTGCATATCAAAGGTTACATCGGACATGTGAAGGAGATAATTCGCGAAGTACTCCTTGATCATGTATCCCTTGTATCCGCAGCAGATGATGAAATCGTTGATTCCGTGTTGTGAATAGAGCTTGAGGATGTGCCAAAGCATCGGCCGGCCGCCGATCTCAACCATGGGTTTAGGCCGGATGGTCGTCTCCTCACTGAGACGCGTTCCAAAGCCGCCTGCGAGAATAACTGCCTTCATTTGCTCTCCCAGCTGTAGTTCTTATCGCGACCAGGCTCGATATACCATACTAGGCGCTTGTCCGAATACTCTAGAGCGGATCTGCTTCCGGTCCGCGTGCGTCGGAATGTATATGGGAGAATCGATCTCGTCATAGGCTTACCTGCACGGAATCAAGCGCTTCCGGAAGCGGCTTGAATGGTATCATTTGGATGCCTTCTCGGAACGTATGGCAGATACCGCGAACCAGCTTCGCAAGCAGATTCTTGACCTGACGGCGCAATATTGTTCGGAATTATCCCACCGTGGTGATTTTATCCCCGGAGTTACGCCTGTTCCCGTGTCCGGCAAAGTAATCGACGGCAACGACATTAGCGCGGTGGTGGATTCGGCTCTCGACGGCTGGTTTACGACAGGCCGATTCGCCGAGACCTTCGAACGGAATCTGGCCCGGTTTGTCGGCGTCCGTTCCGCGTCGCTGGTCAACTCGGGCTCTTCGGCCAATCTTATTGCCCTCAGCGCCCTCACTTCGCCAAAACTCGGCGATCGACGGCTGAAGCCAGGGGATGAGGTCATTACAGTGGCCGCGGGCTTTCCAACGACGGTGAACCCGATTTTCCAGAATCGTTTGGTGCCAGTTTTCGTGGACGTCACGGTGCCTGGGTATGAGATTGATGTTCGCCAACTTGAGGCGGCGCGCAGCGACCGGACAAGGGCCGTATTCCTCGCCCATACGCTGGGAAACGTCTTTGATCTCGACGCTGTTACCGCCTTTGTGCGAAAGCACAATCTCTGGCTGATCGAAGATTGCTGCGATGCCCTCGGTTCGACATATAAGGGAAGGAACGTCGGAACCTTTGGCGACATTGCGACTTTGAGCTTTTATCCTGCGCACCACATTACAACCGGCGAAGGCGGAGCCGTCCTTACAGACAAGCCGGCTTTGCAGGTGCTCATTGACTCATTTCGCGACTGGGGTCGCGACTGCTGGTGCGAGCCCGGTAAGGACAACACTTGCGGTAAGCGTTTTGACTGGCAATTAGGTTCGTTGCCGTGCGGCTACGATCACAAGTACACCTATTCGCACATCGGGTACAACCTCAAGGCCACAGATATGCAGGCTGCTCTCGGAGCTTCGCAACTCACTAAGTTGCCGGAGTTTATCGCGCGCCGCAAGGCGAACTTTCATCATCTCAAGACGGCGTTAGCCGCGCTGGAGGAGTATCTAATATTGCCGGAGGCGACAGCGCACTCCGACCCGTCATGGTTTGGTTTCCCCATTGGCGTGCGCGAGGACGCTCCATTTCGGCGAGAGGATCTGATTCGCGCCTTGGAAGCGAACAAAATAGGGACGCGCCTTCTCTTCGGTGGCAACCTCCTCCGTCAGCCTGCCTACCAGGATTGCGAGTATCGCGTGGCCGGCGAGCTTCGCAACACTGATTTTGTAATGAACAATGTGTTTTGGGTTGGCGTATACCCGGGTCTGACGTCGCCGATGCTCGACTTCGTGGCGAAGACCATTACTGAATTCATTGTGCAGGCCAAGGCTCGACGGGGAGAGAAACAGCCGACACTCGCCCAGCTTGGCTAAGTGCCCGTAACTAGACCTTTCCCTTCCGCTAGCGGAGTTAGATCCTCACTAACACCGCGTCGAAGCACCAAATGGTTTCACCCTTTCTGCGCTCATCCGCGCTTGACAAGCTAATTCCGGGGGAGGAGAATCTCCCTGCGACTTGCGCTGTTTATCCCCCCCCAAGTGCAGATAAGGAACACCATGCGCTCACTTCGCAATGCCTGCCGTCGCCAACTCAACTGGAGGAACGGGGCTTACGCCTTGCTTCTCCTCTCCGTTACCACAATGACTGCCTTACAGGCGCAGACTTTCACCGTATTGCACAGCTTCGACGGCACCGACGGCACTTCGCCCGCCTCCGGGCTGGTCCAAGCCACCAATGGGGACCTCTACGGGACGACGCTGGGGGGCGGGCTGGGCGAGTCCGAGGGCGGCGATGGCACGGTCTTCAAAATCACCCCAGGCGGCACGTTGACCATGCTGCACAGCTTTGACGTCACGGACGGCGCTGGTCTCCAAGGGGGGCTGGTCCAGGCGACCAATGGAGACCTCTACGGGACGGCGGAGGCCGGTGGGGCCAACGACGATGGCACGGTCTTCAAAATCACCCTCAGCGGGACGCTGACCACACTGTACAGCTTCCCCCAGAGTTCCGGCGATCTCGCTAACCCCACCGCGACGCTGGTCCAGGCGACCAATGGAGACTTCTATGGGGCGACGAATTTCGGTAATGTTGAAACGATCTTTAAAATCACTCCCGGCGGTACGACGACCGCACTGAACTATATCTCCTACGGTTTCGCATCCCAAGCGCTGGTCCAAGCTAGCAATGGGCTGCTCTACGGGACGACGTGGGGAGGCGGCAATTACACTAATTGCCGCTATGGTTGTGGGTCGGTCTACGAAATTACCCTAAGCGGAACGCTGACTACGCTGTACAGCTTCGACGTCACGGACGGAAGTGACCCGGTGGGCCTAGTCCAGGCCACGAATGGCGACTTCTACGGAACGACGGCGAACGGCGGGGCTAACGACGTTGGTACGGTCTTCAAAATCACCCCAAGCGGCACGTTGACCACGCTGCACAGCTTCGACTGCACGGACGGCTGTTCCCCCATCGCGGGGCTGATCCAGGGCACCGATGGAAATCTGTATGGGACCACGGAGTTCGGCGGGACCGGCGGGGGCAACGGCTATGGCACGGTCTTTGAAATCACTCCAAGCGGTACGCTGACCACGCTGCACAACTTCGTCGGCACGGACGGCTATCAACCTACTGGATTGGTCCAGGCCACCAACGGAGTCTTCTACGGAACGACGGAGGCCGGTGGGGCCAACGGCGATGGCACGGTCTTCAGCCTGTCTGTAGGTTTGGGCCCATTTGTGGAAACACAGACCACCCTCGGCAAGGTGGGAGGGGCGGTCAAGATTCTGGGAACCGATCTAACGGGTGCGACCAGCGTCAGGTTTAACGGCACCCCGGCCGTCTTCAAGGTGATGTCGAGTTCCTCAATCACTGCCACCGTTCCCACGGGCGCAACCACAGGTTTTGTGACGGTGGTGACTCCCTCGGGCAGTCTGAAGAGCAACACGAAATTCACCGTTGTCCCGTAGGGTCTAGATCCGGCCGAAGACTTGCTGTTTTTCGAACTCTTTCATTCCGGCAACGGTTCCACGATCATATTTGCCAGAAATTCCTCGCGAGGAAGGAACGGGAACAAGTCTTCCAAGGGCTTCGAAACGAACGAGCCATCCGGTTTTTGATACGACTGCAGACGCGGGGCACGCATCTCATCTGGCACAACAATCACGTCGCAAACTACAGGCCCCTCCATCGCCAGAACCCGCCGAATGTCAGCACGAAGGTTCTCCTGATTCTTGATGACCGCCGAACTCAGGCCAAATGCCGCTCCCACCTGAGTGAGATTTGGGACGGTAAGGCCGTTGCTTTTGTCCGAACCCAGCTTTGCTTCGCCAAAATAGGCCTTTTGCGATGCCCGGATCGAAGCATAACCGTCATTATTCAGAACAAAGAACTTGATCGGAAGCTGCAAGCGGCGGATGGTCTCCAATTCCTGGATATTGAACATAAATCCGCCGTCGCCATCCACGGCGATTATTTCACGTCCCGGATTCGCAGTCGCTACGGCGATCGCCATAGGGATCGCATAACCCATTGCACCCAACCCGGCGGTGTGAAAAAGGCGCTGAGAATGCAGTGTAGGAAAAGCGAGCAGATAAATCTCAATGGCCGATCCGGAATTGCCAACTACCAATCTGTCTTCCGGGCTGACTTCGGTACCGATCACCTCGGCGAGATGGAAGACCGATACTGGTCCTTCCGGCTTGCGGTGTTCCTCGGTGACTACCGGATACCGAGTTTTCCAGCCCGCGCAGCGCGCATCCCAGGCGGAATGATCTGAGAGCCGAATGGTATCTTTTTGACTCAAGAGCTCCGTCAGGAATCTTTTTGCATCCGAGTGAATTGGCTGCTGCAGGTGTGGGTGGAGTTTCCTGAGTTCTGCCTCGTCGATATCCACCGCTACCTTATAGGCCCCACGCGCGAGGTTCTGGGGCGCATATCCAGTAATGGCGAAGTCTAGGCGCACACCGATGGCGAGAAGAAAATCGGAGTTCTGGAGAGCGAAATTCGCCCCACGAGCCGCCACCGAGCCCGGTCGGCCGACGTACAGAGGATCATTGCTGGGCACCAGATCGGCTGCGCACCAAGTCGCCACCGTCGGGATACCAAGCAACATCCGGATTTCTTCAAATTCCTTTTCGGCATGCGCTAGACGTATGCCATTCCCCGCGAAAAGCAACGGGCGTTCAGAGCGATTCAACTTCTCAATTAAGCGCTTTACTTCCTGTTGGAGGGGCGCATCGGATTGAGGCTCCGTCAGTTCCGCCGGATCAAAGCCGCGCAAGGTGGACGGCTCTTGAATCGGTGAAGCCTGAACATCGAGCGGAATATCGATCCATACCGGGCCAGGACGGCCGTGGAAAGCGAGATACACGGCCTTCTCCAAATGGTAGCGAATGTCGTTTGGATCGAGAATGGTCACAGCGTATTTCGTGATCGGTTTTATGATCGAGACTATGTCTACCTCCTGCACGCCAAGTTGACGCATGCCAAGAGGCCGACCGTCCTTGTCGAACATGCGATCCGGCCTTTTCACCTGTCCCGAAATAATGAGCATGGGGGTCGAGTCCAACCATGCACCCGCAACTCCAGTGACGGCGTTGGTGCCACCCGGCCCGGTTGTAACCATGCATACGCCAAGATGATTGGTGGCTTTGGCGTAGCCTTCGGCGCAAATAGCACTGGCCTGCTCGTGCGAATTGCAGACAGCCTCGATGGCAGCTTCACAGGCGAGGGATTGATTCAGGTGCATCGCGCCGCCACCGGTGACGAGAAAGACGTGTTTCACCCCTTGTTCCGCGACGAAGCGGACTACATAGTCGGAAAGTTTCATTGGTCCTATCGTAAATGGAATTCGGGAAAAGTCATTGAACGCCGAAGCTTTCACTCCCTCGTGAAGACTTCCTGCGGGTTGAGGCCCCGCGCGGCTAGCAGCGCATCCATCAGTTCGCGCACCGCCCCATTGCCTCCCGGAGCTCGGGCAATGAAGTTGGCGTGAGCCAATACCACCGACGCTGCATTTGCAGGAGCGGCAGATAACCCGGCAATCGCCATCGCCGGCAGATCGTTAACGTCGTCGCCCATGAAGCAGATTTCTGTGAGTTTCACTCCAGCGGCAGCCGCGAATTCGCGGAGGGCCGCAGCCTTATCACGGCACCCCTTGAATACATGATGTATGAGCATCTTTTCGGCATAGCGATCCACCAACGGGCTGTTCTCGCCTGAGATCAGGGCTAGGAGAAGCCCGGCGCGGCGCGCCAGAGAAACCCCCATGATGTCGGCGAAGCAAAAGCGCTTCCACTCTTCACCATCAGGTCCCCACCAGAGGCCGCCGTCACTTAGTACACCGTCGACATCGAGAGCCACCGCCCGGATCCTTTCCAGGCTAACCGCTGCGGAATTTTCCTGGGCCATGCAGTTAAACCATGGCCCCCACGCGGCGGAGTTTCTTGATGATGGGGAACTCGCGCTCGTAGACGCGCTTGATTCCGTCGCCTTTTGCCTGCTCCCACAGACGGATATCGCGTGCCAGCCGCGAGATGCCGTTTGGCTCAAGAGATGCGGCATGATCAGAACCCCACATGGCGCGATCCATCGTGATGTGGCGCTCTACGCTGCAGGCTCCAAGTGCAGCCGCGCAGACGCTGGTCGGAATTCCCGTCTCATGTCCGGAGTAGCCGATAGGTACACCATATCGTGCGGCCATAGTCGGTATCGCGCGCAGATTCAACTCATCGTAGGTCGCCGGGTATGTACTTGTGGCGTGCATCAGAACAAGATCCTCTTTGCCCAGAACCTCTACTGCGTGGTCGATCTCGGCGTAGGTGCTCATTCCAGTGGAGAGGATGACCGGTTTTCCCGTGGCACGGATGTGCCGCAGCAGCCGATCGTCAGTAAGGGATGCGGAAGCGACCTTGTAAACCGGAGTGTGGAACTGCTCCAGGAAATCGACAGAAGCCTCGTCCCACGGAGAGGCGAACCAGAGCATCTTGACCGACTTGCAGAAAGCGTTGATCTCTTCGTACTCTTCCTGCTCGAACTCGAGGCCATACTTGAGATCGCCATTGGTGGCGCCAAATGGATTCTCGCGCGGTTTGGCCAGCTCTTCCGGGGTGTAAACGACGTCGACAGTCCGTTTCTGAAACTTGACGGCATCGCAACCGGCGGCCAGGGCCACGCTGATCAGCCTCTTGGCGAGATCAATATCGCCGTTGTGGTTGATTCCGATTTCCGCCACGATGAAGCATGGTTGATCGTCTCCGATCAGCCGGTTGCCAATCCGGATTACGCTCATAGGAAACTCCTTGGAATAGTGCGGCTTTCGGGGTATCTCGCCCCGACCCAGAATATTACATCTGTCGCCCTCTGGATGGCCAGAGATCTCGGGTATTGAGAATCACGTTAACACAGTCGATTAACGTGCGATACCCTTCTCCGACTCTGGCTGTCGTTCGCAGACAGATCGCTCGATCCAGTCGCAGAGCATATGCCCGCATAGAATATGTGCCTCCTGGATACGTGCGGTGTCTTTCGAGGCAATGGGCAGGGTGACATCAGCTATGGCCGCCATAGCTCCGCCGCCCTGTCCGGTAAACGCAATCGTGTATGCGCCCATCTGCCGCGCAGTCTCGAGGGCGGCACAGACGTTCTTGCTTGAACCGGAGGTAGAGATGCCTACCAGCACATCGCCTTTCGTGCACAATGCTTCCACCTGACGCTGGAAGACCCGTTCATAGCCGTAATCGTTGCCAATGGCAGTCAGGATCGATGTGTCCGTCGTTAACGCAATTGAAGGAAGGGCGCAACGCTCCCGTCGGAATCGACCCATCAGCTCGGCCGCCAAGTGCTGAGAGTCGGCGGCGCTGCCCCCGTTTCCGCACCAGAGTACCTTCTTGCCGGCGAGAATGGCACGGGTCATTTCCTCGGCGATACGTTGCAGCAGAGGTTGCTGGTCACGCAGCGACCCGACAACTGTGAGATGTTCGGCAATGGCTTGATCAAAGACCGAAGATGAATCGAAAGAAAGCGGCATGTCTGCTCCTGGTTACGGGTCGATTAGGAAATAGCGGCAGATTAGGCTTGCCGGGTTCAATGCATCGCCGCTGATCGCGGGCAGCGAGATTCGCGATGACCTGTGCGATTAAGTTGGGCATCTCGACTGGGACAGACTTGGTTGCGCATTCGGTTTGAAATACCTTTTCAAAAGCAGGAATCGAGACTCGAACAGGTCGTAGCTGATTTTGGCGATTAGAAAGACCGTGACCATTTCGGATATCAACACCACAATTCTTTCAGGGAAATTCAATCGGTCCCAGAGACCGGAGCGATTCCCAAGAGCACGGATCGGGAGAAATATGAATAAGTGATACACGTAAATCCCGTAGCTATACTTCCCGGCAATTCGTAGCCACCCGGTGGTCAGCACATGATCTATCCACCTGATGTGATAGGGCGATATGGCAACGAGAGCTCCGGAAAGCAACGCAAATCCTGTAATGCCGAGGGTGGTCATCCAATTTTCGGTACCCACGAGTTCATGATGATGAAAGGCAACAATATAGCCCATAATCATCAAGCCAACGGAACCGGAGGCAATAATCCATCGCATCGGAACAGGTTTCTTGTGGCGAAACATATAAATGGCGCAGGCTGCCCCCAAAAACAGCCCATCTACTCTGCTGGAGGTAATCTGCGCTAAGCCAAAGCTAATCCCGAAATAGTGTAAAGAGAGGAAGATCCGGAGAGGCAACGCACAAGCAACTCCGATGAAGCAAATCCACGTAATTGTCTTTTCCGGCAACAACAAAACGACAAGGGGCCAGATGAAATAAAACTGCTCCTCAACGGCCAGACTCCAGTAAGCACCCCAGATCCCTGACATCATTTTTTCGCCGTGCCAAAATATGGGCCAGTTCTGCACATAAAAGAAGTACGCAACCCGCCATGAGGTCCACGCCGGTAACTGGCTCGCAATAGCCGCGGAAATATGCCCCCCGATTACGCTCAGCGTCAAGACCAGGTAGTAAATCGGAAATATCCGCAACACGCGACGCGCATAAAAGGATGACAAGTAGTTTTCAGACGTCTTCGTGCGCAGCAGAATACCGGTAATCAGAAAACCGGAAAGCACAAAGAAAAGGTCCACCCCTCCCCACAGCGGCACACATGCATACCTCAACAATTTGTCCGCCAGAGAGTTGTGCGATCCGTCAAAAAGTCCGCTTAATCCGGCTCCGTGAGAGCATAGTACCCCGACAATGGCTAAACCGCGTATGCCGTCGAGTTCGGGGAAGTGTCGTTCAGATTGGCCTGTGGAGCGAGTCTGACTCATGTCCTGCCCACAGTGTTGTCCACGATTCGAGGATGATCGCAGAGCAACTCTCGCCTCCCGCGAATATCCGAGGCGCGAATTGCCAGGATGTCGCGCAGGGAGTCCTCTTCTGCGGCGAGAATGCTTGTGCACCGGCTCAAGTTCAAAACCTCTACGGATATTCGCATGCGTGATAACCCAAACCAATCCCAGAATTAGTCGCGAAGCTGTGCTTTAAATATCAACGGGTTGCAAAGTAAGCATACACAATTGGGCATGCGTCCGTGTACTGTATGGAAAAGGACGGCGCCACATGTCCTTGCGATATGTTCAGGCGGAGATGATCATCTCTCCTTGGGAAAATTGATGAGCCCGGCAAAACCCCTTCCCCAGCAAGATTTGGACTTCGCTCTAGAGCAGACTGCTCCGCTCTGGGAGGAAGTACGTGGTCAGCAGATCTTCTTGACGGGAGGGACTGGCTTTTTCGGGTGCTGGCTGGCGGAGAGCTTTTGTCACGTCAATAAAACTCTCAACCTCGGCGCCCGCATGGTTCTCCTCACCCGCAATCCCGCTGCCTTTAGGACAAAGTGCCCACACCTCACGGCCAATGCCTCTATCGTGCTTCACGAGGGCGACGTGAGGAGCTTTACCTTCCCTGATGGCGAATTCGGCTACGCCATTCATGCTGCTACTGACACAAGTGCCAAAGGTGAGGCCGAGGTCCCGCTGCATACCTTCGCCACGATTGTTGGTGGAACGGAACGCGTGCTTCAATTCGCAGCCAGCTCCGGCGTCAGGAAGTTCCTGCTCACGAGTTCGGGTGCGGTGTATGGGAAACAACCATCCGATGTGTCGCGCGTTTCAGAAAGTTATGCCGGTGCACCTGACCCATTGGACCCGGCCAACGTGTATGCAGAAGGCAAACGGACTGCCGAACTCCTGTGTGCTCTCTATCAGAGAGCGGGCCGCCTCGATTGCAAAATCGCACGCTGCTGGGCTTTTTGCGGCCCGCATCTTCCGCTCGACAAGCACTTCGCCATTGGCAACTTTATTGGGGACGTGCTTGCAGGCAGGCCGATTCAAATTCAGGGCGATGGAACGCCGAGAAGGTCCTATTTGTATGCAGCTGACCTGGCTGTGTGGCTCTGGACTATCTTGTTTCGAGCGCCGGGACTCCTGCCCTTCAATGTTGGGTCCGCACACGACGTAAGCATTCTGGAGTTGGCACAGACGGTTGCTATGACGCTTAACCCGCGGACCGAAATTCGTGTTGCTCGGCAAGCCGTACTGGGAGTTCCCCCACCGCGATACGTGCCCTGCGTTGATCGTGCCCGCGAAGTGCTCGGGCTGCGCCAGACCGTTGGGCTGGAGGAAAGCATCCGCAGAACTGCGAGATGGCATACCAGGTGAGATGACTCTCGCCATCTCAAAATCAACAATCAGTTGCCAAGAATTCTCGTCGCGGAGACAGCGCGCGAAATCAGTCACCACCCTGATGACTCGGGGTTGATGTGATGCCAGGGTGCGCTGGCGGCGACTTATGGGCCGACTCGGTTTTGTCGTGCTGGCTGCCGCGCAGCAGATACTTCGATAAGGTGACGAAGCCTTTAACATTGCGTTGCAGTTCGCGGCGATCCTTCAGCGACTGTTTCACCTTGTACGCAAGATAGGAAGGGCTCAGATAAAAGCTTCGCCGGGCCCGGTCGCAGAAGCTGACCAACTGCTCGTGCGTGATGTTGGGCAAGGTGACGACGCTGTTGTGCAAGCCGTCTTTCGTTAGCCACGCGCCCCAGTCCTCGATCTGAATATAATTCCGCTTCTTGGCCTCCTCATACGCCGTTGTACCCGGATAGACCATGATGGGAAAGAACTGGGCCGTGTCAGGCTGGAGCTTTTTGGCAAAACGGAGTGTTTTCTCCATGCTGGACGGGGTCTCATTCAGGTTGCCGACCATGAAGCACCCATGCACCATAATGCCCGCTTCCCGGCAGCGACGGACGAAGCGATGGGCCTCTTCGTGATACTTTGCGTCGCGTCGATCATCGTTGTTCTTCTTCATGCCATTGATGACCTCCACGTCGCCGCTCTCGAACCCAACGCAGAACAGGCGCGCTCCAGCCTGGTGCAGTTTGGAAAGCAACTCGCCTTCCGAGCCGATATCGGCGCGGCAGTTGGCATCGAATGGCAGCTTGTTTCCGCGGCGGATCAGTTCGTTCGCCAACTCCAGCGTACGCGGCTTGCTGATGATGAAAGTATCGTCTTCCAGCATGACGGTCTTGATCTCAGGCATTTCGCGGGTAACGTAGTCGAACTCGTCGGCCACGTTTGCCACCGAGCGGTACCGCATGGTATGCCCGCTGAAAGCCTGCGGATACACACAGAACGAGCAGTGATATGGACATCCACGGCTGGAATCGAAGACTACCAGGGGCCAGAGTGAGTGGCCATAGAAGTAGTCCGGCGTGTGCAGAAAACGCTTGTAGACCTCGGAGACGAAAGGCAGCTCATCAAGATTCTTGATGGCTTCGCGCGGCTTATTGCTGACGATTTCTCCGGTCTTGGCATTGCGCCATACCAGGCCATCTACCGCGGAGAGATCTGCGCCGCAGGCCACCGCTTCCAGCCAGTCGCGCACCGTGTATTCGTATTCGCGTACTGCGACGGCCTGCAGCGAGGCCGACATGGCAAGTGTTTCTTTGGGGAGAGATGACACATGACGTCCCACCATCATCACATGCAGAGAAGGCTTCGCAGCAACCAGAGCTTCGATGACGCTGACGTCGTTGAGAATGCTGGGCGTGGAGGTATCGCAGACTACGGCGTCAATGTTCTTGGCTGCGATGCGGTCGATGACCGCCTGGACCGAGTAACCGGCAGCGGGGGCGTCGACCAAATCCACGTCATGCCCATTCTTGATCGCGACTCCGGCAGCGTGGGCCAGCCATTTGGGATAGTACAGGGTTCCACTTTTGGTGACCGCAGGGCTGCGCTGCTCGCGTGAAAAACGCGGGTGGAAAGGAGGATTCAGAAATAGGACACGCATTGTGTGGATCATATCACACCCCATCCTGAGCACCGGAAAGACGACGAGTGCCGCCGAAGAGTCCGGCGTTACCCAAAAGGCATGCTTTGCAAATTCAGCGATGGCAGCTATTCCGATTTGCGCCGTTGAAGCGGATTCAGCGCAAAGCATTGCCCCAAAGTGGCAGTAACCACAGCCACCTTTCCAAGGTGAACCCCACACTGTCTAAGAAGTTCTGATTAACTCTAAAAATACTATACGGTCGCTAGGTCGTCATGGCTTCGGCCTGCGGCGGCGGCAGCCCTTCGAGAATGCTCTTGTGCCCGAGAAATGATCTGAAAGGCTGAAGTCAAGACGCCGCCATGCTGTCTTCATCATGTTTGGCCTTCCAGAGTCTTTTGAGGTCTTCCAGTCGCCGCCGATTCTCCGCTTGCTCCAAGGCGCGAGACGAGATCTTCCGCAGGAAGACCCAGAAAGCGGCAACAAGGAACCCGAGGATCGTCACCGCAATCACAATTAGCGTCCGGTGTGGGGAGGATTTTATATCGGGGGGAACGGCAGCGTCTACAACCTGAATAATCGACCCTTCCCGTGCTTCGTCAAGTTTGGCGACTTCGAATTCCTTGGCCAGCAACTCGAAGACGGTTTCGTTGTACTTGAGGTCGCGATACCTGCGGAGGTATTCCAACCCCGCTCCGGTCACCCTCCCCTTGGAAAGGTTGATATCCGACCCGCCGTCGTTCTGCGATCCCGCCAATTGCTCGAGCTGAGTTTGGAGAGCGCTGAGTTCCTGCTTGGCGAGGATCAAGTCGGGGTTATCTTCGGCCGCGAATGATCGCATGCTTTGAATCTGCACTTGCTTGGCCACGACCTGGGCGCGCAAGATAGCGGCGGATTCGATGAGTGACCGAGCCTGACTGTCAATCTGCAGAACGCCGGTGGATTGCTGGGTCTTTCTCATGGCCTCTTCGGCGACGGTAAGGTTGTCCTTGGCCTGTTGTAATTGCCCCTCAAAGAACAACCGCCTCCGCGCGGCCTCCGTGATCGCCAGGGACGCTGAGAGTTTGCGGAATTCGTCAACGTAGCCGTTAGCCAGCTCAGCGGCCCGTTTGGGGTCGCCGTCTTCGAGCGTGATCCGGATCAGCCCGTCCTTGCTCCCCGCTGTAACCGTTGTGCGCCGCTCGAACGCCTTTCGCGTGTCTGACATCAGTTTTGTATGGTATTCGGCCATCAGGCCGAAACGCTGAATCGTTGCGTCTTCAACCGTCCGACTGGTCAGTAAGGAGACGTACATATCGGCGGGGTTCTTCAGAATACTGCCACTCGCCAGTGAAGCCAGCGCTCCCAAACCGCCCATGTTTCCCATTTGCCCCAAGAGTGCGGAACCGATGGATGAATCTTGCGCAGGAGGGAGTAGTACAACTTTTGCCTCGTATCGGACCGGCAAGAGGAAAGAAACCACTATCGCGAGCAGTGCGGTGCTCAGCACAAATCGCAAAACAAAGCGCTTGCGCGCGACGAGTAGAACCAAGAGATCAAGCAGCGAAACCTCAGTTTCGCTCTGGGGAGTCTCTGCTTCTTTTTCGTCGGCAATCAGTTCAGCTTCGATCATCGTCTTTGCGCAGCCTCTAACTTTGCTATTATGACACCCTACGGAGCGTGATTCTATCAGGCTCCATCCAGCAAACTGGCCCAGTCTGAAGATTTAGGTTGAACCCAAACTGCCCATGTCCCAAGCCTCGGCCCTCCTAGAGTTTATTCCCCCATTCCGCTCGGTGCTACTTTGAGTGGACGGGGAATCTCTGTCAAAATGCTTTTTCGGACTATCGGCTGCCGCGGTGTGAAATTTTTAGTCGCACTCAACTGACATTTCAGGGCGCAGGGCGCTCATCTAGAGGGCGGGGAATGAAGTTTGCTGAAACCGTTAGTGGTCCGCCGGGAACTGGAGTCTGCCATGGCAGGACTCTCCGCGTATCGTGGCTGCTGGCCGGTTTGGTTGTTGGCTGTAGTTTGGTCGGTAGCGCGCAGACATCCGGGGACGAAAAGACTCCCCCCGCGCCATCTTCCACTCCCGAAGTGCAGTCTCCGACAGCCGACACCCGGCCTCCTGAGTTTTCCGTGGGGCCGGTTGACTTGAAATCGCTTCCGATGAATCTTTTTCTGGATCAGAAAACCTTCTGGACATCTCCGTTCCACATGAGTCAGAAGCAGTGGGAATGGGCTGTGCCAGCCCTTGTTCTTGGCGGGGCATTAATTGCGAGCGACCAGTCCATCGAAAAACACGTGCCCACGAACCCCACTACGGTCTCGCGTGCCGTCACAGGATCCGACGTCGGCGTGGCTGCTCTGGCCGGTGCGGGGGCTGGATTCTTTCTGTTGGGGCACCTCGACGGCGACGATCAGAAGCGCGAGACCGGCATCCTCAGCGGAGAGGCTGCCATGGATGCATTTCTGGACACCGAAGTCTTCAAGTACGCCGCCGGGAGGGAACGACCTTTTGTCGGTACCAGCCCGGGACGTTTCTTTGTGGGCGGAGACTCTTTTCCGTCGATGCAATCGTCAATCAGTTGGGCGATCGCGAGCGTGATCGCGCACGAATATCCCGGCGCCCTTACTCAAGTGCTGGCCTACGGCACGGCCGGAACCGTGAGCGCCGCGAGGTGGGTCGGACACAAGCACTTCGCCTCGGACGTGTTGATCGGCAGCGCGCTTGGATGGTACATGGGACGGCAGGTTTTTAATTCCCGCTCTCACTATAGCGACGCTGAGATCGCTCGATACGGAACCTTCTACAGAAACGACGAAAACGAAGAGGACCGGGGCCTTCGCAAGACTCGCATTATGGGTTCGAGCTACGTTCCGCTCGACAGCTGGGTCTATAGCGCCATAGGACGCCTGGCGGCGCTGCGTTATATTCAGTCGGAGTCGCTGAGTATTCGTCCCTGGACGCGGCTTGAATGTGCGCGATTGCTTACGGAAGCCGCTACGCGCGGCACGGGCTCCGAAGCTACCGACGAAGTTCGCCAACTGTATGCCGCGCTTTCGACCGAGTTCGGATATGAGTCTGAGCTGATCAACGGGGACAGCAATCTCAATGCCCAATTCGAATCTGGCTATTCCCGTTTCCTCGGAGTATCGGGCACGCCGCTCACCGACAACTATCATTTCGGCCAGACCCTGTTGAACGACTACGGCCGTCCCTACGAGGGAGGCTTCAATGCCGTGGACGGCGCCTCCGGCTATGCCACGGCTGGCCCGCTCGTTCTTTACGTCCGCGGAGAGTATCAGTCAGCACCGTCAGCTTCGGCTCCCACGCCAGCCATGCTCGATTTCTTCAATCGCACGGACAGCTGGCCAACAGATCCGGCGCTCCCGGTTGCTTCTATTAGCCGCTTTCGTCTGCTCGATACCTATCTGGGATTGAATCTGGGCAACTGGCAATTCTCGTTTGGCAAAAATAGTCTCTGGTGGGGGCCTAGTGAGGGCGGAACGATGATTTTCACCAACAATGCAGCCCCATTGAACAACATGTTCACGGTCGATCGGGTCAGTCCATTCAAGTTGCCCTGGATCTTTCGCTATCTCGGCGACATACGTTTTGAAGGCTTCATCGGTCATATGACTGGACTGCAGTTTCAGACAACGGTCTACAGTGGTGCGACTGCTCCCACAACCTTGGGACAGTATGGAAAGAATCTGCATCCTGAGCCCTTCCTGAGTGGCGGGAAAATCAGTTTCAAGTTGACCCCCAATTTCGAGTTTGGCATGGCAAAAACCACGGTTTATGGTGGGCCGGGGAATCCGCTGACCATCAAGACGTTTCTGGATAGCAGTTTTGGAAGGCACGTCAACGGCGATGTCTTAGGCGACGGGCGCACGTCCGCGGACTTTTCCTATCGTATTCCCGGCCTCCGTGATTGGCTAACCTTCTACGCTGAAACGCTCAGTGAAGACGAGCCATCGCCGATCCCGTATATGCGGAGAAACGCCTCCCAGGGAGGACTCTACCTCGTAAAAGTCCCCGGAATTCCGAAGCTCGACCTGAGACTTGAGGGCGGATACACCAACCCGATTGCGTTCTGCGGTTATTGCATGTACACGAATGCGCAATACAACAGCGGATACAACAATGACGGGCGGCTGATCGGAACCTGGATTGGCCGCGCCGCGCAGGGGGAACAGATTCGTACCAACTATTGGCTCAGTCCACGCAAAAAAATTGGACTCGAGCTGAGACACAGAACGCTCGACCCCGGTTATCTTCCCCAGGGCGGAAGCCAGAATGACGTCGCTGTGAACGCGGACATATTTGCGTGGCAGGGGTTCCGATTTACGGGAAACGTGCAATACGAGAATTGGCTCATTCCTTTGCTGGCGACAAACCGCCAGTCCGATGTTGCGGCGTCGTTCGAGTTCAGCTTCTGGCCCATCCCACACAAACATTAAGTCGCATGCAACCCCTATGCTCTTCGGAAACGTCTGAACTTTAGAGATATTGCCCGCGCTGACGGTCTATTCCACGCCGGTTCTGGTGTGATATACATTTTGAAACTCTCTCTCAGGAGATGTATGCGAAGGGTGATCCCGCCTTCCGACTACTGTGACAAGGGCCGGTACCGAGGAGAAAAACTCTCTCGCGCGCGAAGAATCGTAGTGGCTCTGTTCGTCCTGCTGATGCCGGCAATGCCGCTACGAGCCCAATCCGAGCTGAACTCGTTGCCGGGCCCTTACGAATTCAACTCGACTCGCGACTGGCTCCATAGCGATTATCCCAAGGCTGTAAACCTCATCCCAGAGACTCCGCAAGCGGCGCAGGACACAAAGCCCGAAAATCCAGACTCAGCCTCCAAAACATCGTCAGAGCTAACCGCCCAGCCCCACAAGCGCCCCGATCGCAACCTCGACATCTATTACAGGAATCGCCGGGAGTTCAGCTTGGATGTCGGCTGGCATCCCATCAACATTCCGTTCATATACGACTTTGCTGTAGGCGGTGGCTATAACATGACTCCGCTGAAATACACCCTGGTGCCGATTGTCGCCTCTTTGCGTTGGCACGTAACCAATGTGGGGTGGCGAGGGTTTTTCCGCGGCAACATGGATTTCACCTTTAGCGGATCGATCACCGCAATTCCAAGGGGACCCGAAACGCACTACGTCTCCTTCGATTTCGGTATCCGCCGGAATTTCGTCTATCGCAACTGGAAAGTCGTGCCCTTTTTCGAACAACGCGGCGGCGCGGGTATTATCAACGCCAAGGAACCACTGGGAGTTCTATGGGCCCAGGGACAAAACCTCACCTTCACTTACAATATGGGTGCTGGGGCGCGCTACAACGTTAATTCCAAGTATTCATTTTCTGCCGGGATGAACTATATGCATATATCCAATGCATATTTGTCTCAGCCACAATTCAATAACTACGGCATCAATGTTTACGGTCCCATGTTTGGCCTTGATGTACGGTTGGGCAAACCGCACCACGCCTCGCAATAGAGGCTTGGATGAAGTTCCTCGATTGAACCCGGAGCGATGTCGCTGACCTGCTGGCGTGATGAGAGTAGAGGAGAAGAAGTGTCCAGCTTAAGGAAAGGTTTTCTGCGTTTCGATGCGAGCGTTTATCGTAATCCTCGTCGCCTCGCACGACCTCTTATGCAACCCGCATTCCGACCTTCGGCATTGTGCGGACTCCTAGCAGCATTGATGACCCTCAGCTGTGGCACCGCCGGGCATGCGACTCTTGAGTTAGCGGCTCCTCCGAACGTAACAGCTGGTACTCCCTTCACCATTACCGTCAGCGTCTTATACCAGGGAAAACCAGACACCGTTATCAACAGCCCCATCCACTTCACCAGCACTGACCCAGGAGCTGTCCTTCCTGGCAACTACTACTTCACGCCGTCTGATGCAGGCTCGCACACATGGACCAACGGATTTATTTTGGCGACACCAGGTACTCAAACCATAACCGGATATATCTACGATGATGCCAGCGTGACTGAAAGCGGGATCAATGGAAGCGCCAGCATCACCGTCTCACCCTAAGCGTGTCCGCGCGATCTTAAGGAATTGCCATCGAGCCGGACTCACTGAATCGTGTTTCATCAATGTCTATAGACCGATGTTCAGGTCGATATCCGTTTTGGGGAGCCCCGCCGGAGTGCAGCAGAATAAACCCTCCACGCGCGGGGCTGAAGTATGCTCGGACCACACTCGTGTCCATTCAGCAGGGGTCCATGGATTAGTGAATTACCGCCAATGCTGCACCGGTCAAAGCCAGTTGAGAAGAAATCTGCGTCCAGTCTTTCAGGCCGCGTACCAGGGCTCCGGTCGGAATCTTGAAGGGCACGATAATCTCGTCGCCGGCGTATAGCCGCAGGCGATCGAATTTATTTCCCGCGAAGAGCCCATTGACGTTATTGGCGGCGACGACGACCCCGTTCGCGCGCAATATATAGGCGTGGTGCAGGTCGGACTGGGGTTTTCCCTTACCCGCCATGTCCAGATACATTCCGGCGCTGTTCCGGGGGGCGAAAATGAACGATCCGGCACTGTAAACGTTGCCTACGACGGACACCGTTGAAGGAGTATGCGGAATCATCAGCCGGTCGCCATCTTCCATCGCCATGTCGGGAAAATCGCCGGCGGTTTTGTCTTCGGGATTGACGGGCATTGCGACCCGTCCACTGGCGCGGGCGTTGTGAAGCTGCGTAACGATCCCTTCCTGGGCCGCCTGTAACTGGGCTAGTTGCTGCGGATCGGTCGAACCGCCGGTAGCCGCTACCGATAGAGCCGACTGCCGGACCTGCGCCTCCATATTACGAGCCAGTTCATCCAGACTCTTCTGCTGCTCCACTCGCGCCGATTCGCGAGTGAATTGTGATCCGTAAACGTAGGCGTTAGGCGTAAGGCCGCCCGCGCGTTGCAGAACAGAGTGAAGCGTTTCATTCGTTTCCAGCTTATAGACGCCAGGACGCATTACCTCGCCTTCGACGATTACATACTGGGAGCGCTCCGTTTGCGGGACGCTGACATCATTCTGAGAAAAGATGGTAACGATATCGCCCGCCTGCAGTTCGAGGTTGCTGGCTTCGTCGTGCTCCAGAATTGCCTTCCGAGGGCTCATCCAAAGCAGCTTGGAAGTGAGGTCCTGGGGATTCACCCGCTGGACGATGGCATAGTCCCAATTGATTTCAGGAGCATAGCGCCGCAAATCCTCGGCAACATTCTTGACCTGGTTTGGATTGAGGGTACCGTCCCCATGCATCGGATAGCGTTGCTGGTTGTCCGACGATGTGCGAGTGCTGTTTTGCTGCGATGACTTGTCCGAAGTCCTATCGGACGATTCTTGCTGAATTGGCGCGCACGGGATATCCGGCCCATTCGAAGAATCCATGGAATCAGCCTGATTATCAGGAGAATTGTAATTTCCAGTCAGGTCTGGAACGTCAAGCGTCGTGTTGCCATTGGATGGTATCCCGTTGGGAATCGCGCCGTTGAGTGCCGCGCCGTTGGATGTGCTGTTGGTTGTCCCGTTTTGCGTTGTGCCGTTGTTCGGTTGCAGATAGTACCCGCAGCGACGGTTGTGCTCCGACTTAACCGGATACTCGGTGGCACGGCCGTTAACGATGGCGGCGCGGTCCAGCCAGTAACGGCGGGTGAGCAGGGCTTGGGCGTCAGGGATCAAGTCGCGGATACGCATGCCCGGCTTCCAGGGATAACGACCCGGGTTCGAAACGTTGCCTCGCAAGGTTACGGTGTCTTCAAAACGTGAAACGATCGAAAACACGCGGACAATGTCGCCATCCTTAAGCGGAAGAGCGCGGGATTGCTCGTCGTAGGGAAATTCCAGCGTCTTGCGGGCCTGGTGATCCACGAGACGATCAACCGTGATCTTGCTGGAGTCGGCAACCGTGCTTAAGCCGCCGGCAATCTCAATCAAGTCGCTCAGATCGGAGTTATCTTTAATTTCGTAAATGGCCGGCGAATTGACGGAGCCCGAGATTCCGACCAACGGACCAACGGGAGGAATGTAGAGAACATCGCCGGGCAGGAGTCGGACATCTTTTGACTTATCGCCCTTGATCAGCAGATCGTAGAAATCGAAATCGGTGATAGTCGCGCCATCCCGCCGGACCTGGATATGCCGCAGCGATCCCTGCGGACCCGGCCCGCCGGAAGCGAAAATCGCATTGACCAGCGTGCTCAACGAACCGATGGTATAGGTCCCTGGATAACGCGCATTGCCGACCACAAGTACCTGGATGGAGCGCAGCCGGCCGACGTTGGCGGTGAGACTGAAGTTCCTGAAAATCTTGGAAATCTCGGTTTTCAGGTGTTGTTCCAGATCTCCATAATGGATACCGGCAACGGATACCTGGCCGACCTGCGGAATATAGATCTGGCCCGAGCGGTCTACGATGACCCGCAAGTCCGCTTCGACTTGACCCCAAACCCTGACCTGCAGTTCATCGCCAGGACCGATGATGTAGTCGCTCGGCACCTGCAACAGGTCGAGTGGAGCGAACGTGCTTGGAGGCTCGAGAAATAACGATTGCCCGAACAGTGGCAAGGGCCGTCCTGCCGAATCGGCGACCATCTGCTCGAATTCGGTTTCAGGTCGTGGAGGAACTTTGGGCTGCTGAATCTCCGAGGGATTGAGCGGATTGGTGCGCTGGTTTTGGCCGGGGTTGAGACTCGGAGGTGTTCTCAACTGGGGCGTGCGCTCGGTCGGGTAGTCCCGTCCCTGGGAACTGGGCCGTTGAGATTGTCCACCGCTGCATGCGGTGCTGCCGGCCTGCGTCGGATCGGAGCAATCCACCGATTGGCCCTGAGACTGTGTGTCTTGAGAGGAGGAATCACCAATGGATTGGGAGAAACATACCCCCGAAGTGAGAACGATGCACAACGCGAACAGCCGTAACTTTTGCATGATGGATTTCAGAATCCTGTAACTCCGGAAAAGGTAGTGACCGAATCTTTAATCTTACCAAAGGACTGTCTAAGGTAAATCGAACGGCTGGGGGACGCAACAGCGGCTTGCAGTGAATGTTCGTATCATAGATCTCCGAATCTGGTTGGGGTTGAGAGACCGCAAATGTCTTCATTCCAGACGTGCGCTGAGGGCGCGCGAGTGCCGCGGGCGGTAATCTTGTTCAGGTCGAGGTTTTCTAGGCCGCCTCTCCTGAGAGGCGCCCTAGCAGTCGGTCTTTCCATCAAGGGTGAACGGCGCGAATTAGCAGGCAGGTGATATTGTCGTCGCTGCCGCCGGTTTTCGCGGCTTCGATCAGGTCGGTGCAGGCCTGTTCGAGAGACTCCTGATTGACGGCTTCGGCCATTCTTTCTGGCTTCACGTAACGCGACATCCCGTCGCTGCACAGAAGGAGCACATCGTCGGAATTGAACTCATGATCGGTGAGGTCGGGCTCCACACTCTCTTCCGTGCCCAGAGCGCGCACGATCACATTTTGCATTTTGGAGTGTTCCGCTTCTTCCAAGGTAATCAGGCCGCGCCGGACCTGCTCCATCACCAGAGAGTGATCGCTGGTCAATTGCACGACTTCGTTCTTGCGGATGAGGTAAACGCGGCTGTCGCCGACATTAGCAACGGAAAAAAGGTTGCCGTCCACGAGGACGGCAACGAGCGTGGAGCCCATACCCGCATGACTGGAATTGGCTGCTCCGGATTCGTGGATCGACTGATTCGCCAGTTGAACGGCCGTGCCTAGCCTCACCGCACGTGGCGAGACGCCTTCCAAGCCCGCGCCCCCGACAGGCGCGGTGCTCTGGTCCTGGTTCTGATGGTTCTGGTCCTGATGGTCCTGACGAAAGTAGTTGAGAACGGTATCCACGCCGATCTTGCTGGCCAGTTCTCCGGCTTGCTGTCCGCCCATGCCGTCGCAGACCACAAAAATTCCATAACCTAGGTCGTAGCCGAAATTGTCCTCATTGTTTTTGCGCACAAGGCCGATGTCGGTGCGGCCTGCGGCTTGGATCAGTAAAGACATGGTGGGACTGCAGGCGCTAAATCCTACCACCCAAGCCAGGGCTGAAGCAGAAAAACATCAACCCGGAAAGTTCGAAGGACTTCACGGGCGGGGACGGAATTTTTCTGGCCGCACTGACCGGCCCCGGCCGCATCTGGTTGCAGACCTTACCCATCGCCCGATTGGCACATGCCATCGAACGTTATCTGCCGAACCAATCCGCCAAGCAAACCGTCGAGGGCGGCGTAGTCGGCGGAATCGTCGGCTCCATCCTGGACAACATGAAGTAGGGACAACATGAAGTAAGCCGGCCAGACCGTCTTCATCCGGCCGGCACCGATGTTCTCCTGCGGCGTTCCTTACGACGGGCGGGGAACGAACGTCTTCAGCTCCGTCTGCAGTTGATGAATCCGCCTCCGCCGCTCCAGGTATTGTTCCAGTTCGACTTCTGATAAGTCCTGCTGCAGAGCGTCGAATTGTTGCCCGAACAATTCACACACTTCGCTGGAGAGCTCGTCGATGCTACGCCGTCTCATCCGGGGTGAGATCTCATTCATTGGCTCCCGATTTCTGAGTCGTCGGAGGGTGCGTCACCAGATCCAGGCGTACCGATCTTGAATCCGTTCTATCCCTCGTTTGTGGCCGCCCGTTCTGAGCGGCAATTCTCATCTCGACGCTGAACAGCAAGGCGTCGATCTCTTCAAGGATTGCGATAAGCTTTTCGGGATTCGTCTCGTGCTGTGCTCGTTGCTTTAGTTTTGGCCAGCGTTGCGACATGAGCCGTTCTAAGTCTTGTTTGTTCTTCATCCTACCTGCGGTCTCCTCTTCGATTTTGCACCAAGCATTCCCTTGATCCGGATGGATTTCGCTCTCGTTCCCGAGAAGATAATCCGTCTGTTTGGGAACTGTCTGTGACACTCGTCACCAGTTTCCCGTCCCTGCCTGTGGATTCGTCGCCGACAAGCGTCTGGCAACCGGCATTGGCGAACTATTGCTGCTGGGATGCGCGTTCTTGTCCAACACTTCCCCCATCTCGAAGATGACTCTGAGAAACGCTTGGACTTGCAGGTCTGCAACCCGCCGCCCCAATTCCGTTGAATCTGTCTTCACGCTGTCACTCATAATTCCCCCTTACCGGTTGCGAACGAAAACGTTATAAACCGTGCGCCGCGTTTCAGACAGGGAATTGTCCCAAAATGTTGCCGACGCGACTCGCCACATTCCGGTTTTGGGACTGGCTTCAGATCGGGAATTTCAAAGACTAGGGCACACCGCTTTTGCTACCGTGAGATCAGTCGCAAGTGGCTGAAACTGAACACTTTTAGCGTCGGCCAGGCCGTCATCGAAGAATCTTTTAAGACCCTTATCTAAGACCCAGGACCCTCCCCGCCATCTCGGGTAAACTAATAACGCAGCCCCGCTCTTCCCACTATGATCAATGGCAAGCGCATTGCGGTCGTCATGCCCGCCTACAACGCGGAGAAGACTCTGCGGGCCACGGTTGCGGAGCTGCCCGACCTGGTCGACATCCGCATTCTGGTCGACGACCACAGTTCCGACCAGACCGTCGATCTCGCCCGCCAGCTCGGCCTGCTGGTCTTCCAGCACGACCGCAATTACGGCTACGGACGCAACCAGCAGACCTGCTATCGCGAGGCTCTGAACGCCGGCGCCGACGTCGTCATCATGCTGCATCCCGACTATCAGTACACGCCGCGCCTGGTCACGGCCATGGCCAGCATGGTCGCCTACGATGTCTACGACGTCGTTCTGGGATCGCGCATCATCGGAGGCCGCGCCCTGCTCGGCGGCATGCCCCTTTACAAATACGTCGCCAACCGCCTGCTCACCGCTTTCGAGAATCTGTTTCTCCGCGTGAAACTTTCCGAGTATCACACCGGATACCGCGCCTTCAGCCGCCAGGTGCTCACCCAACTGCCGCTGCTCGAAAATTCCGACGACTTCGTCTTCGACAACCAGATGCTGGCGCAGTGCGTACGCTTCGGCTTCCGCATCGGAGAAGTCTCCTGCCCTACGAAGTATTTTGAAGAGGCATCGTCCATCAATTTCAGCCGCAGCGTGAACTACGGTTTCGGCGTCGTGGCCACGACATTGCAGTTTGCTCTGCAAAAGATGGGCCTGCTTCACCTGCCGCGCTTCAGCGACAAAGGACGCAAACTCGAGGCCACCGGCGAAACCTACTACGCCGTCCGCTCAGAACCCGTGGGCCCGGCCTAGCTGCATGAACAGGTTTCCTTCGTGTACCGGAGCCTGCCCTGAGCGGAGTCGAAGGGTGTCCTTCGTGGTTAAAGATCATAGAACTGCATTTTCGAAAGAGAGAACAGCATCACCAAAGTGAAAAATCTCGCGTGGCTGCTGGGGTTGACCGCGCTGGCCATGCTGGTGCAGGGCTACCATCCCGGCCTCGAAGACGATGCCTATTACCTGGCCGCGATCAAGAACAACCTGAACCCGGCGTTATTCCCCCACGACGCGGATTTTTTTCGTGTCCTGTTTCAGGCGACAGCCTTTGACAAGGTCATCGCGCTTTCCATCCGCTTGACGCACATCCCTTTGCCCTGGGCAATTTTCTTTTGGCAAGTGCTCGCAACCTTTCTCGTCCTATGGGGATGCTGGCGAATCGCCCGCCGCTGCTTCGAGGAGGAGTATGCGCAGTGGGCGGCAGTTGCCATGGTGGCCGCCCTGTTGACCCTCCCGGCCTCGGGCACAGGCCTGAGTTTGACCGACCAGCATTTACATCCGCGGGCGCTGGCCACGGCGCTGATCCTGGCCGCGATCGTAGCCGTCCTCGACGGACGGCGCGTGCTGGCGGGTGTCCTGCTGCTGCTGGCGTTTCCCCTGCACCTCAACATGACGCCGTTCGGGGTGTCTTACTGTTTCTTTCTAGGGTGGAATCCGAAAATGTGGGGCTCGCGCAAGGCGGGCAACAATCTCAACACGGTCGCCGCGGGAGCCTTGCTCATACCACTGGGCTGGATCTTCGAGCCCGCGTCACCCACCTGGCGGCAGGCCGAAGCCACGCGGTCGTTCTACTTTCTACTGCAATGGCACTGGTATGAGTGGCTGGGAGTCTTCGGCCCGCTGGTGCTGCTGTGGTGGTTCCGTTCGCTGGCCCTCGGCCGCCGCTCAGAGGTTCTGGCGCGCGTTGCGGAGCGCACAGTTTACTTCGGCATTTTCCAGCTGGCGGTCGCCCTGATCCTGATGCTGCCGCCGCCGCTCGAGCGCTTTCGTTCGCTTGAGCCCATGCGCTTCTTACATCTCGTATATGTTTTCTTGGTACTGCTGTCCGGCGGATTGCTGGGCCGCTACTTCCTCAAGCGCCACATACTGCGCTGGCTGCTGCTGTTTGTGCCCCTGAGCGCCGGAATGTTCTACGCGCAACGCCAGTTATATCCGGGAACCGTCCATCTCGAACTACCGGGCCGGCCTTCGGGCAATGACTGGGTGGAAGCATTTGAATGGATCAGCCACAACACGCCGGTTGACAGCTACTTCGCGCTTGATCCGCGCTACATGGAAATGGAAGGCGAGGACTACCACGGCTTTCGCGCCCTCGCCGAAAGAAGTGTTCTGGCCGACGCCGTGAAAGATCCGTGCATCGTAGTGCGAGTGCCGAGCCTCGGCCCGCGCTGGCTCCGCGAAATGAATGCGCAAAGCGGCTGGCGCAGTTTTCAGAAGCCGGATTTCGAGAGACTCAAGTCGCAATTCGGAGTGGACTGGGTTGTACTTACAAATCCACCGGTCGCTGGAATGACCTGTCCCTACAGCAATCAGCGCCTCGCAGTCTGTCGAGTAGATTGAAGCGAGACGAATGTCGCGCGGTTATGAAACTGGGCGGCTTCAGCCGCGCCGTCCACCGCCATGCGGCCTGTCATCCCGAGCAACGCGAGGGACCTCGGTTCTTGCCGGCAGCGCCGCTGATGCCGCTGCCGGCAAACACTCAAACCCCTCGCTTCGTTCGGGACATTTACGGATGGTTTGTAGGTTGGGCAGCGGGTACAGGCGGGATTAGCTCTCGAACCCGGCGCGAGCCGAGCTGCGTTCGTTCTGCGCGACCAGCGATTCCGTGGCGCGCGAGAAAGGCTCGTCAAAGCCCAAAGTTTCCCGCACAAAATAAAGCGGCCGCCGTTTGTTCTCCGCGTAGGTTCGCCCCAGATACTCCCCAAAGATTCCCAGGCACAACAACTGCGCGCCGCCGAGCAGCAGCACAGCCAGTAAAACCCACGCCCACGGCGACACCCAGCGTCCGCTTGCCAGCCCTAAGCCAACCGCGGTCAAGCTGCCCAGCAACGCCAGAGCAAAAGAACCCACGCCCAGCAGAGTAGCAATCCGCAGCGGCGCAATCGAGAACGATAAGATTCCGTCAACCGCAAACCGCGCCATCTTGAACAGCGTGTACTTCGAATCGCCGGCGTGGCGCGGCGCGCGATCATAGGGCACCGATACCTGCCGGAATCCTACCCAGCTCACCATGCCGCGCATAAACCGATCGCGCTCGGGCATGGCCAGCAACGCGTCGACGACCTTGCGATCCAGCAACCGGAAGTCACCGGAGTCGAGCGGCATCGGCACCTCGGACAGCCGGTTCATAAACCGGTAGAACCATTTCGCCGTCAGGGTCTTGAAAGCGGTTTCGCCTTCCCGGTTGCGGCGCGTGCCATAGACCACGTCGTGGCCCTGTCTCCATAGCGCCACCATTTCGGAAATAACCTCAGGCGGGTCCTGAAGGTCGGCGTCGATCAGCACAACCGCCGCGCCCCGCGCGTACTCGAGGCCGGCGCTGATCGCGATTTGATGTCCGAAATTTCTGGAAAGCCTGACTACGCGGATGCGTGGATCGGAAGCGTAGATCTCGGTCAGGATTCGGGGAGTGTTATCCCGGCTGCCATCATCCACATAAACGATTTCAAAGGATCGCCCGATTTCTTCCAGACAGGCGATCAGGCGCCGCGTAGTCTCCAGCAGCACCGCATCTTCGTTGAAGCAGGGAACCACCACCGAAATTTCGGGCTTCGGCCCAAACGACGCCAACCGCATTCCTCGAGGCTCCTAAAACGATATCGACGTCAGTCTCTGACCCAATTCCTGACGCAACTTATGATGTAACTTATTATGATACGCTAAAGATTCCCGATTCAACCACACGAACCAGCCCCTTACCTTAACCTGCAACAGGCGTCACAACAGCGGGGCTGAGTCCGAGAGCGCGATTCCGAGACCAGACTCAACCAGACTGAACTCAACCAGGCTGAACTCAACCATCGAACTCAAACCAAACATGAACGAACCGAAGCGAGCGAACCATGGCGGACTGCGCGCTTACGGTCCCATGGTGGCCGCGGCGCTCGTCGTACGCCTGGCCGTGATGCCTTTTCTCTATCGCGAATGGCTCGACCCGTTTGTGGTGGAGCATTGGGCTTACGGGCGCGTGGCGCGTTCTCTGGTCACCGGCCACGGCTTCGGCAACGTCTTTTCCGATAGTGGTCCCACCGCGGTTTTGTCGCCCGTCTACGCCTATCTGCTGGCTGGAGTCTTCTGGCTGCTGGGGCCGCACACGCCCGCGTCGGTCATGACCGCGCTTGCCATCAACAGCCTGTTTTCGGCGCTGACCTGTATTCCGGTTTTCCTGCTGGCGCGCCGCTGCTTTGGCGACCGGGTGGCCAAGTGGGCGGGATGGCTCTGGGCATTTTCGCCATATGGAATCTATTACGGCGCCGACTGGGCCTGGACCACGTGTCTGCTCACGCTGCTGCTCTGTTGGCTCTTCCTCATTGCGTTGAAGCTCGAAGATTCCGGCAGGCTCCTCGACTGGATCGGCTTCGGCCTGCTCACCGGTTTCGCCGCGCTCACCGAGCCGGTGGCGCTTTCCGTGGTTCCGTTCCTGGGAGCATGGACTTGCTACCGGCGTTATCGGCAAGGGCGCACCTGGATGCTACCCGGCATCGTGGCGATGCTGGCTCTCGTGGCTGCGCTCTCGCCCTGGATCATCCGCAACTACGAAGTTTTCCACGAATTTATTCCGGTTCGTAGCGGACTAGGACTGGAACTCTATATCGGCAATAACGGCTATTCCACACGCTGGGTTAACAGCGCCCTGCACCCCAATCACAATGACGCCGAACTGGCGGAATATGAGCAAGAAGGCGAAGTCGCCTACATGGCGCACAAGCGCCAGCAGGCGGAGGACTTTATCCGCGCGCATCCTGGATGGTTCGTTCACATGACGCTGCGCCGCGTGCTCTATATATGGACCGGCTATTGGAGTTTCGATCGCGCTTACCTTAAGGAAGAACCGCTCGATCCGCCCAATATTTTAGTAGCGACAACTTTTTCGGTGCTGGCGCTGCTCGGACTTCGTCGCGTGTTCCAGTTGGACTGGGCGGTCGCCGTTCGCTTTGCGATTGTGCTCGCCTGCTTTCCGCTGGTCTATTACGTGACCCATCCCGAGACGTACTACTTCCGCCCGGTCGATCCGCTGCTGGTTGTTCTCACTGCCGTGGCGCTGGCTGGGCGCTCGCTGCGGAAGGCTGCTGCGTAGCGCCCGCTCGCCCAACATTGCAGCGTTTCGCACGTGAGGTTTAACATCTAATCTTAACGTCTCACCCCAATGGCGAACGCGACCTCTTTATCTCTCGACGCTCCACGCCGCTTCACCGTCGGACTCAATGAAACCCTGAACTTCGCCTACGATTCGTTCTGCAGCAACAAGTTGCAATTCACGCTCACGGCTTTGGCCATGGCGGTGGGCACCGCGTCGGTAATTCTGGTGGCGACGATCGGCCTGACCGGAAAGCAGTACATTCTGCGTCAGCTGCAATCCATCGGCACGAACATGATTTACGCCGACTATCAAGGTGGTGCGCAGCGTATCGAGTCGACGCCCGATCCCATGACGGTGGAAGATGTGCAGGCGGTGCGGGAGCAGGTGTCGAGCGTGGTGGCCGCGTCTCCGACCGTGGCTTTGGGCGACCGCATCAACCTGGGTTCGGGAAAACAGGGCGATATTCAGGTGCTTGGCGTGGATCCCGAATATACCCGCGTGCGCAATCTGAAGATTATTGCTGGCCGGTTTTTCGATCGCGAAGATTCTTCTGGCCGCAACAAGGTCGCGGTGATCACCGAGAAGCTGGCGCAGAAGCTTTACGGCGCGGCATCGCCCGCGGTGGGCCACATCATCAAGCTGAGTGGCGGTCTTCCGTTTACGATTGTGGGCGTGTTCAAAGAGAGCGTGGACACCTTCGGGCAATCTGAGATTGAAGAAGATAGTATGCTGATTCCATACACGGTCAGCCGTTTCTTCACGCCGACTGCGGCGGTACATGAAATCTATTTCTCGGTGGCGACAGCGCAGGACGTGGTGCCGGCCACGGCTGCCATCAAACGCGTGCTGCAGTCGCGGCATCGTCCCGAATCGGTTTACAGCGTGCAGAACCTGAGCCAGTTGCTGACCGTGGCCGGAAGAATCGCAGACGCTCTGACGCTGGTGGGGATGCTGGTGGCGTTTGTGACGCTGCTGGTGAGTGGCATCGGCATCATGAACATCATGCTGGCGACGGTGACCTCGCGCATCCGCGAGATAGGGATTCGCAAAGCGATCGGCGCGACCAACCGCGCCATCCGCTTTCAGTTCCTGGCGGAAGCCATCCTGATCTCGCTGATCGGAGGCGTCGCCGGAATCACGGCTGGAGTGGCCATCCCTTACTCCGTACGCTTCTTCACCGACTACCGCATACCGATCTCGGGCTGGCCGGCGATTATTGCCATTGTGGTGTCGTCGGTCGTGGGGATCATCTTCGGGACCATCCCAGCGACTCGCGCTTCGCAGCTCGATCCGGTCGAAAGCCTGCGTTATGAGTAGGCTGCGAGCTTGCAGGTAAAAATTACATAATGTTCCTGAAGGAACATTATGATGTACGTAGGTGTATGTACATTAATGTAAGAATGTTCTCTAAGTGGCAGGAGGGTAAGGGGTTAGGGGTGTCGGGCCCGTTCTATGGGAGCTCCTTTTGAGTCGGCATCATCCCGAGCGTGGCCGTTTTTCAGGCGGAGGGAGGGTCGTTCGCCCTGAAATCGTGCCAAGGGAGATCCCTCGGCCGGCTGAAGTGCGCCTGCTTTCGGGATGACGCCACCAATAAGACTATCCGTCATTTCAAACTGCGGCTTTAAAGGACTTGCCTTCAGTCAGTGGACTGACTTCAGCCGGTTAGCGAAACCGGCGCTTTGGCGGCATCCTATCCCACCCTAGCCGCAAAAGGCACGGCCAGGATGGGGCACCCTTTTTCGTGGTCATCGCACGGCATCGCTTATTGCGACTGGGTGGGCTTCAGTTGCAGATTCGGCTGCAGGGTTGATGGATCGGGGCGCGGAGGCGGACTTTTGACCTGGCCGCTGCCGCTTAGGTCGTAGGCGTACAAACTGGAGTCCTGCGAGGCGACGTAGACGACTCCGTTGGCTATGGCGGGAGCACCGGTCACAGCGCCTCCGGTGGCGGCTCTCCAGCCCTCGATCGCGGTTACCACCACGTAGAAGCCGAAAACGGTGCCGTTGGCGTTTCCGAAGTAGACCACGTTATTGGCGACCGAGGTGGGAGTGATGACGACGGCGCTAGTGAAGGTTGCCTTCGTGATGTAGTCGCCGCTGTAGGCATTGATCCAGGTGACAACGCCGTCGTCCGATCCCACGTAGACGGTGCCGTTGAATACCGCGGGCGATTCGAATGCGCCGGCGCCGGCGTATTTCCATACTTCGACTCCGGTGCGGGCGTTCAGGGCGTAGAGGTTTTCGTCCTGCGATCCAACGTAGACAACCTCTTCAGAAACTGCTGGCGATGAGGACACCTTCCCTGCGGTCGCAAATTTCCAGACCTGAGCGCCAGTGGTGGCGTTAATGGCGTAGACGTTGTCGTCGTACGAGCCTACGTACACAATGCCGTTGGCTACCGCAGGAGAACTAGTGACTGCGCCTGTGGTCGCGAACTTCCAAATCTGAGCGCCAGTGGTGGAGTTGATGGCGTAGACGTTGTTATCCGTTGAGCCGATGTAGACCACGCCACCAATGACAGCAGGCGAGGAATTGATGGCGGAGCCGGTAGCAAACTTCCACACCTGAGCGCCGGTCGAGGTGTTGATGGCATAGACGTTGTCATCGGTCGACCCGATATAAACGGTGCTACCGACCACGGCTGGAGAGGAGTCGACGATGCTGTTTCCTGTTTTGAATTTCCACACCAAGACACCGGTAGTGGCGTTGATGGCGTAGAGATAGTCGTCCGCCGAACCGACGTAGACGACGCCGCCCGAGACCGCCGGGGACGAGGTAAGCGCGCCGGTGGTGGTGTAACTCCAGTCCAGATCGATGCTTCCCACGTTGGTGGTAGTCAGCACGTTCTCATAAGGATTCCGGCCGCGATGCAGGGCCGAGTAGCGGAACTGGGACCAGTTGGTTTGCACAGTGAACGAGGCCTGCGCGGCTGTCCCGGTCGTACCGCGGGCCACGCCGGTCACGGTATGAGCGCCCGGCACGGCGGTCGCCGGTACCTGGACGTTGATTTTTGAAAACCCTCCGGTGGCGCTTGTCACCGCCAGTGCTACGTCGACGGTGTCGAAATAGATGTCGACGGCGGTACTGGCCGGAAAATTGGTGGCGGAAACCTGAAACACTACGGGCGTACCAACCGCGGGCGAGGGCGGATCTGTGTTGGGGGACAGGGTTAAGGTGGGAGCCGCGGCTGCAGCCATGGTCGCGGAAACGACAACCATCAAAATCACTTTGAAGAAATTCGTGGCAGACGACATTTAAGCCTCCATCCGCGTCCGTGATTCTTAGCGACGGCCTGCGGACAAGGCTACCGATATTACCCGACCTGATGGGACATTGCCAGATAATGTCGTCGGCGCCCGGTGCCGGGCGCGGGTTGGGAACCGAAGAAGAACAGCAGTAGGCGTTGTGCAAAAATCAAGAAGCCGGGCTGGTTGGCCCGGCTGTTCTCGATCGTTACTTCTCAATCGTTGTTTTGTCGATTCTTGTCTGTCGATCGCTGTTCGTCGATCGGTGTTCGTCGATCGCTGTAACTCGATCGTTGTTTGTCGATCGTCTATGCCAGGACCGTTGTGCGTCGCGGGGTCACCGGCCCGCGCCGCACGGAACTCTTACATCACCATTGCGAGGTTTTCCAGTTCATGCATCAGGACGGGCAGGGCGCACCCGGCCATCTCGACGCGGCCTGCGGCGTCGAGCGCAGCCTTGGGCGAAACTCCATAGCCGCGGCCCATCAGAAAGACCTGGAGCAGTTCGGCGGCCTCGTAGGAGTCGATCATGCCACCCTGGAGCAGATCGCTTCGCAGAGCTGCCAGCTCGGTCACTGTGAACCGGTCTTTGTCGTTGAGCGTCTTATCGTTCGTCATCAGCGTCTTTTCGTTCGTCATCCCTTGCTTTGTCATGGCCGTCATCACCTCCGACTTCGACCTTTGGTTACCGTTGCCTATTAGACACATCGGCAGCTATACAAGTTGCATGCAATTTTGCTGCCGCAATTGCGTTGTTCTATATCGGTCAATTCTGTTACGTTCCCCAGTCCTCTTTGGATTCATTTAACCCCTGTGAATATTTAAAGTTGCGGGGGAACCAGCTGGCGCGGTGCCGGCCTGGCCAAGTGTCCTTCGTACTCAGAAGGTAATGCCCGGATTGACATAATGTGTCGATTCCGAACAGGCGGCGAACAAAGAATGTCGGGCTGACGGGCAAAGCCCTGCCCTGGGGAGCGCTTGCTCCGGGTGTTGTGGGCTGGCTCGTTTGTTGGGCGACCCGTCTGGGGCTAGGGCTTGACAGCTGCGGCCTGCGCGGCCGCGACCGTATCGTAAAACTGGAAGAACTGCTCGACCCGGGTCACCTGCATGGCATTGCGCACACGGGTGGTTACGCCGACCAGGGCCAGGTGCCGGCCATCCTTCTGGTGGGTCACGTAGGCTCCAACCAACGCGCCGATGCCGGCGGAATCGATGTAGGGAACCTGGGTGAGGTCCAGAATGAGGGTGGGAGCACTGCTGCCCCGGACCAGGGCTTGAAACTCAAAGAAATTGGAGAGAAGGATGGGCCCGCTCAGGCGTAACAAGCGCTGGCCTGCCGGCATTCCGCTAACATCTTCGACGTGCAAGGGCTCCTGTGGCATCGGCACATCGTATTACGGGAGTGTGAATATCGTGTTAAAGGACGCGCAATCTTTCCGCGGGGCTAAGGTTCGACCGTGGCCTCGTCGACCAGCATGATGGGGATGTCATCCTTGACGGCATAGACGCGGTGGCACTGGGTGCACTTCAAGCTCTCAGGGTTTTGACGATAGTCGAGCGCCTGCTTGCACGCGGGGCAGACCAGAATTTCCAATAGATCTTTGGCAATCATGACCGCTGCATTGTACGACATGGCGGAGCATGTGCGATGGGCTCTATTTCCCCTCGGGCGGCGCGGCACACTGCTTTCTGGCGTTCTCCAGATCGACCAGCGTGTATCCGTCTTCCACAATCACCATACGCCCGCCCAACTTCACTAGCTTCCGAACGTGGCGCCCGCGCAGATTCGTCATGAAGTTGAAGCCGGGAGGGTACTGGCCTTCGACGTAGAAGAACTCGATGCCTTGGATCGCGTGGACGGCGCTGGAGGCGCGCTTCAAGATCACACAGGTCGAAGCGGGAACGGTTGGCGACTGGCGCACAGCACGGGGCCGCAGAGAGCGAAAAGCAGGGCCCAGAGAATTCTATTCATGCTTTTTCCTTCCGTTTTGCTTTGCGGGCGCGCGCTCGCTTCAGCAAAGTTCTTGTCCCTTCGTCCACTTCCTTCAAGGCCTCCGCGATGCGCTCCTCGTTTTTCGTCCAGCGGGCCTGTACCGCTTTCCGGGCAGCCTCGCTGCGCTCTTCCGCCGTGCGGTTGCGGGCGGTGGCCTTTCCGCCTTCTTTCCCGAACTTTGCGAAATAGTCGCGAATTTCCTGCTTGGTCGTCATTCGCTGCACCTTACCACTATTCGCAGGGGGTGCGCAATAATTATCTTTACATACGCAGGGGGTGCGTGTAAATTGATATGAACGGAGGCGATATGAGTGTCGACGAGAGGCTGGAGGCCCTGACGCACAGCGTGGAACTGCTGGCCGGAATGCAGATCGAAACCGAAAAGCGAATGGCGACGTTGATCGAGCAGAGCACCCGCCTTCAGGAGTCGATAGCGACACTTGCCGATGGAATGGCGCGTATCACCCGTGTTGTGCTCGATCACGACGACCGGATCGAAAAGTTGGAAGGGGATCAACCACGGTAGCCCGCCTCGGCAGCCCACAAACTGGAAATTGGGAAATTGACCAATTCTAAAGGGGCGCCCCGAAAATTACTCAATTCCCAAATTTCCCAATTACTCAATTTCCCCACGGTCCGATAGAATTTCTCCGGAGCCCGAATGCCCGCAACCATCCTCGACGGAACCAGGATCGCGCAAGAAATTCGAAGCGAGGTCGCTGCCGAGGTGAAGACCATGGCTGCCGCCGGAGTGCGTCCCGGGTTGGCCGTCGTGCTGGTGGGGCACAATCCGGCGTCTGAGATTTACGTGCGTGGCAAGGTCAAGGCTTGTGGGGAAGTTGGACTTTACAGCGAGCAGCTCACACCGCCGGAGTCGGCCACGACGGCCGAGTTGCTGGCCGTGATTGACGGTCTGAACCGGCGCGACGATGTCGACGGGATTCTGGTGCAGTTGCCGCTGCCGGCCCACGTCGATGCGAAAAAAATATTGCTGGCCGTCGATCCGGCCAAAGATGTTGACGGATTCCATCCCATGAACGTCGGACTTCTTTCGACACAGCGGCCGGGGCTGGTGCCGTGCACGCCGGCGGGCGTTCTCGAGATTCTGAAGCGCAGCAACATTCCCATCGCCGGACGCGAAGCTGTGGTGGTGGGGCGCAGCGACATTGTGGGTAAGCCTGCCGCCATGCTGCTGCTCAACGCCAATGCCACGGTGACCGTGTGTCACTCGAAAACCCACGACCTGCCGGGAGTGTGCCGGCGCGCTGACATTCTGGTCGCCGCGATTGGACGGGCGGGAATGATCACGCGCGATTTCGTGAAGCCGGGGGCGACTGTGATCGATGTGGGCATGAACACCGTCAGCGATGCGGCGGAATTCCGACGCTTTTTCACCGGCAACGCGAAAAGGGAAGAGAGCTTCCACAAAAAAGGCTCGACGCTGATGGGTGACGTGCATCCCGAAGTGGCTGAGATCGCTGGAGCTCTCACGCCCGTCCCGGGTGGCGTGGGTCCGCTGACGATTGCGATGCTGATGTTCAACACGGTGAAGGCGGCGAAAATGCGGCGGGGTAGCCGGGTGCCGGAACTGTCGCGCCTGTGAAGATCAATCTACCGCCGAGATCGCAGAGCCCGCCGAGAACACTTCTTTTTTCCTGTTTCCTTCCTGGCGGACTTTGCTATGAACTTTGCGGTCTCACCGGTCAATTTTTGCTTATTTCTGTCGGAGTCCCATGCTGAAAGTTGGCCTCACGGGTGGTATCGCTTCGGGCAAGTCGGTGGTGGGCGAGATGTTGGTCGCGTTGGGCGCGCATCTGGTGCAGGCCGACCGAATTGCGCATTCGCTCATGCAGCCGGGGGAAGCGGTCTATAACGAAGTGGTGCGCCATTTCGGCCGCGAGATCCTCAACCGCGACCTCAGCGTGAACCGCGCCAAACTGGCCGAGGTCGCATTCGGCCCAGCCAATGCTCCGGCAGATCAGCGAGCTTCGCGAATCGAAGAACTGAACCGCATCGTGCATCCCGTGGTGATCCGCTGCCAGGAGGAGTGGATGCAGGGGATTGGCCGCCAGGACCCGCGCGCGGTCGCCATCGTCGAAGCCGCGCTGATTCTTGAGGCGGGCGTGGCAAAGCGTTTCGACCGTTTGATCGTCGTGACCTGCAGTGCGGAACAGCGGGTGGCGCGCTTTGCCGCCCGGCAGAAGATCGACCTCGAGGCGGCGCGCAAAGAGGTCGTCCGGCGGATGGCCGCGCAGCTTCCCGACGAAGAAAAAATTAAAGCCGCCGACTCCGTGATCGACAACTCCGGCGCGCTCGCCGAGACGCGCGAGCAGGTGGCCGTGGTATGGCAGAGACTGCGGGCGGAAGCTGATTCTTAATTGGCAGGGATGGCGATGGCCTCGAACGGTTAGCCGTCATACCGTGCCCGCTTTCGTGTCTCCATGGTAGATTCTCACTGCATGCCCGCTGACTTCCTTGATGCTGATAAAGACGCCGACTCCCTCAGTAAGGATGAGAAGCTTCTCCGGCGCGCGCTCGAACTGGCACGCCGGGGCGTCGGTCTAGCCTCGCCTAATCCATGCGTCGGCGCCGTGATTGCAGATGCTCTGGGCAACGTGGTTGGTACAGGAACGTACACTTACGACGGAGTGAAGCACGCTGAAGTTCTCGCTCTGGAAGCTGCGGGCAGCAGGGCTCGCGGCGCGACTCTTTACATCAACCTGGAGCCGCACGCGCATCTAGGACGCACGCCGCCCTGTACCGACGCGTTGATTGCCGCGGGAATTCGTCGCGTGGTGGCTTCCATGGGGGATCCGAATCCGAAGGTGAGCGGACTCGGGTTCGAAAAGTTGCGCGCTGCGGGAGTGCAAGTCGAAGTTGGCCGCTTAGAGGAACCGGCGCGTCGGTTGAACGAGGGCTTTGCGCGCTACATTCGTCACGGCATGCCGCTGGTGACGCTGAAGTCAGCCATGACGCTCGATGGCAAGATCGCTCCGCCGCCTGAGGCCGTGAATCGACTTGAATTTCCGAATCGAATCGGCGCAGCATCGGGCAGGCCAGCTGGCGGTTTTTCCGGAAGTTGGATCACGGGCGAGGCCGCGCGGGCGCATGTGCAGGAACTGCGGCACCAAAACGACGCGCTGCTGGTTGGCGTCGGAACGATTCTTGCGGATGATCCGCTGTTGACCGACCGAAGCGGGCAGGCGCGGCGGCGTCATTTGCTGCGCGTGATTCTCGACTCGCACTTGCGCCTGCCGCTGGAATCGCGGTTGGTGCAAAGCGCCGCTGCCGAGCGAAGGAACGATGTTCTGGTTTTCTGTGCTTTGAAAGGAGAAGCGAAGATCAGCGAGACGACGATCAGCGAGAAGAAGAACAGCGAGAAAAAGAGGCAACTCGAGCAACTTGGAATCCGGGTTGAGATGGTTGCCGCCCATTCCGACGGGCGGCCTGACCTGCTTGCCGTTTTGCGACGGCTCGGAGAACTCGAAATCGCTTCGTTGATGATCGAAGGCGGATCGACGGTGAACGGGAGTGCGCTCGCCTCGAACCTCGTCGACAAGGTCTTCCTTTACTATGCACCCAAGATTCTTGGAGGCGGATCGATTCCCTTCGCGGCTGCGGTTGGTTTCCATGCCATCAGTCCCGCCCAGGTCAAGCAAGTGCACTTGCATCGCTTCGGCGAGGATTTCGCGGTGGAAGGCTATCTGCGCGATCCGTACGGTGAATGAGGGAACAGCATTTAGCACTTGGCAATTAGCATTTAGCCACAGAGCGCAGCGAATGGTCGGGCGCTAAATGCCAATTGCTGATCCTGGCCGTCCTCAAGATCTAAAATAGTAGTTTTCGGAGGCATCAATGTTTACCGGTATCGTTGAAGAAGTGGGACGAATTGCTCAGATTGAACAGCGCGGCGAAAACCGGCGCATTATCATCACCGCCGAGCGGGTTCCAAAAGAGCTGAAGACCGGCGACAGCGTGGCTGTCAGCGGAGTCTGCTTGACCGCGGTTGACATCAAGCCGGGATCGTCGAAGGCCGACTCGTACAAAGCAGGATCGTTCGGTGCCGATCTTGCGCCCGAGACCTGGGCGCGCACTTCCTTCTCGCGCATGCAGGAAGGTGCGCTGGTGAATCTTGAGCTGCCCATGAAATCCGACGGGCGCTTCGGCGGGCACATCGTGCAGGGGCACGTGGATGGCGTGGGCAGGGTGCTCGCGTTTGAGCGCATCGCTGAATCGGAGAACTGGTGGCTGCGCATCGAACTGCCCGATGAGGTCGAGAAATATACGGTTTACAAGGGCTCGATTTCGATCGAAGGCATTAGCTTGACCGTGGCGAAGCTCGAGAGGAATCTTTGCACCATCGCCATTATTCCGCACACCGTGGAAATGACGAACCTGCATTCTCTCAAGCCCGGCGATCCGGTTAACCTGGAAGCCGACCTGATCGCGAAGTACGTCGAGAAGATGATGCGCGGCGACGCTGAGACTTCTCTCACCGTGGAAGACCTGGTGCGGCAGGGGTTTTAGAGGCAGTTGCCAGCTGTCCGTGATCGGTGGGCAGTGAGAGACCGACTTGCCGGCAACGGCGTGTTGTCAAGCTTCCAGCTTCAGCTCATCCAGTTCGAGAAACTCCTGAATGATCGGATGGGGATCTTTCTCCATTTGGGAGTACGTTCCGAAAAAGATGGCTTTGGCTTCGTAGAGAAACATGACTCGTTCGGCCAGTTTCTTGGCCAGCCGCATGTCATGGGTCACGACGATGCTGGTCAGGTTCAGTTGAATCTTCAGCCGTTTGATGAGATCGCCGAGCAACTGCGCCATGAGTGGGTCGACCATGGTTGTCGGCTCATCGAAGAGGACGCACTCCGGACGCGCCGCCAAGGCGCGTGCGATGGCTACCGAGCGTTTCATGCCGGTGGAAAGGTCGGAGGGCAGCAAGTCGCGCATCTCCTGCACGCCGACCATCCGCAGCAGTCCGTCGACGACCTCAAAGATTTGCTCCTCGCTCAACCCCCCGGTTTCGCGTAGGGGGAAGGCCACGTTCTCGCCCACGGACAGCGAATCGAAGAGCGCCCCGTTCTGAAAGACCATGGTAACCTTCTTGCGGATCAGTTCCATTTGCTCTTCGCTGTAGTCGGTGATGTCCTGGCCGGCGACGATGACCCGTCCTGCGTCCGGTTTGAGGAACCCCATGATGTGATGCAGCGAGACCGATTTACCCACACCGCTGCGCCCAAGAATGCAAACCGTTTCACCGGGCAATACGTTGAAGTTGACGTGGTCGAGCACCACGTTATCGCCGAAGGCTTTGGAGACGTCGCGGAATTCGATGTAGGGCGCGGGTTGGGGATCTTCGGGCATGGGAACAGCTTCTAGCTTCTAGCTTCTAGCTTCTAGCTTCTAGCTTCTAGCTTCTAGCTCTCCTTCCTCGCCGGCTCGCTCAAGTTCTTCGAGCGTGTTCAGATTGCGAAATATCTTGGATGAAAAGCCTGCATTTTCCAATTCATTTTCGGCGATCACCTGTGTGTGCGCCGATTCAAAAAGCGCATCAATCTTGTAGCGCCCGGTGCGCAGCGCCTGCTCCGCGACGTCGGCGAACTCGCGACGATAAACGGCGCACAGGGGCTGCAAGCGTCCACCCGATTGCGCCACCGTCACGGTCGCCGCGGCATCGCGCGACCGCTTGATCAAGTACTGTAACAGTGCTGGCGGCACAAAGGGCACGTCGACGGCGAGAATCGCGTTCAAATCGGTTGACGAGATCCGCAAGGCGGCGTGAATGCCGCCCAGCGGGCCGCAGCCGGGGAATATGTCTTCGACGACCGGGGCGAAAGGCGCAAACTTCGCGGCATGGCCGACGATGCGGACGTCGGAGGTGACGGACCGGGCTAAGTCCAACGCCCGCGCCAGCAGCGTGCGGCCGTCGAGAATGACAAAGGCCTTATCCGTGCCCATGCGGGTGCTCTTGCCGCCGGCCAGGATGAACACGGTCACATCCAAGGAACTGCTGTCCATGGGGCGATGATACATGGAAGGGCCCGATTCAATGGGCTCGGAGGGCCGTCCGATTCACCAAAACTTCCACAGGCTAAGTGCCTACATCGAAGCAACTTACCTCCATTTGCACGCCCTAACCTGCACGAAAGTAACCTACCCAAAGTCAGGGGTTCGAGCGATGATGGGCTGCGTCCGAAAATCGACTGACGCAGACCCGGAAGTAACAATCATGCCGCAAAAATTCATGGATGTGCTAATGCTCGGGCGCTGCTCACACGAGTTTTCCTGGCCGCGCCGTGGCGTGGATGGCGACTATTACCAGGTCTGCCTGCTGTGCGCCGCGGAATACAAGTATGACTGGACAACCATGCGCCGAACTCAGCGCGTGGAGCATGCCACGCCAGAAACTACTATCCGGCGCAGCCACGCGCGCGAGAAACGGCCATCGTGGGTGCCGCGGGCGCGGCGACTGAAGCTCGACATTCCTCTGCGTTACCGCGTCAACAAGACCAGCACCTGGCACGAAGGAATCATCGAAAACATCAGCCAGAGTGGAGTGCTGTTCAACGGGCCACAGCAGCTTCCTATGAATGCCCTGATCGAGATGGTGTTTGAGATGCCGGAAGAGATTTCGGGTCAGAGGAACAGCAACGTCGTTTGCCAGGGCCGCGTGATGCGCTTCAAGGACGCGCCGAAGTCCGAGGGGCGAAAGTCAGATGATGCGAAATCCGATGACGCTGTTGAGGCCGAAAACGGCGCGCTGGCGGCTTCGATCGTCGACTATAAGTTCATTCACTAGAAGCTCATCTTGCTGGATCCCCGGCAATAGTGCGCTCGACCTTTCGGCTGCGGCTCCTCTCGCAGTCTATGCAAAATGCATTAAAGCTGCCTCTCTCACGAATTTCCTCTGAGCCGTAAGGCCCGTTACACTTACACTTTGTCGCGGGCTTCCACGCATGGTTTCAATCACAATGGCTTCGATCACGGCGTTGCTGCACACGCATAACGATGCTCTGCGGCTGGGGCGGGCGCTGGAGACTCTCTATGCCTGCGACGAGATCCTGCTAGTGGACCACGGTTCACGCGACGACACGGTTCGGATCGCGCGCCAGTATGGTGCGAAAGTCGTGGAAGCCCGGCCTGGAGCGTCGCCGGAAGACTATCTTCGAACGCTGGGCCGAGGATTCGGGAGCCTCCCTCCGGCGAGTTCCTCAGCGAGCAAAGGGTGGATTCTGTGTCTCGATCCGCACGAATCGCTGACGGAGAAGCTCGCTGCGACGCTATTCGAGTGGAAGTCGGAAGCGCTTCATGCCGCCGCGTCAGCTTTTTCTGTGTTTCTCCGCGAAGAGACGGCAGAGGGATGGATGAAACATGCCGCCGCGCAAACTCGGCTGGTTCCGCAAACCTGGAACCTGTGGAACGAGGGGCTTCCCGTGAACGAGCCCGCGGCGGTTCCGCTGGAGGGAGAACTGTTGCGCTTCATTTTCCCGTGAGCCACTTTTTCCCTGTGACCGCGGGCGCTGGTACATCGTGCGCGCGTTGAAGTAGGGCCGCTGTCATGTTGCTCCATGGCCATTTGGACAGTGACTTCAGTACCTTAGTCCTCTCCCTTTAACCGCCTTATAATTCAACCAAGAACAGGGAAGTGCAGCGTTCTTTCTTTGGGGTTGGCGCGGATAGTTCGCGCCAGAAGCGGGTTGGTCGCGGCTCCCTGCGAGATCATCAACTGGGACAATCAGCGAGATCGTAATCAAGAGCATCAAAAACTACGTGGATCCGTTCGTAGCATCTTCGATTTTTCTCTTCGGGCTGGCCTTTGGCAGCTTTCTGAACGTGTGTATCTATCGCCTGCCGAGGGGACTGTCGGTGGTGGCGCCGCGTTCGGCGTGTCCCAAATGCAATGTGCCAATTGCCTTTTACGACAATCTTCCGGTGTTGAGCTGGCTGATCCTGGGCGGGCGTTGCCGCCACTGCAAGACCAAAATTACTCCGCGCTACCTGTTTATTGAATTGCTTACGGGCCTGGTGTTTCTGGCCTGCTACTGGTATTTCGGGCTGACGCTCTCCACCTTGAAATATTGCGTGTTCGCGTTCCTGCTCTTGGGCCTGATTTTCACCGATGCAGAAACCAAGCTGCTGCCGGATTCGATGACGCTGCCCGGTCTCGCGCTGGGCCTGACTTTCAGCCTGCTGGTCCCGGTGAATGATCTGGCTTCCCAGTTTCTGCCAGGGATGGTGAATCTGCCGATCAGCGGCGACATTTCCGTGCGGATTCTTTCTTTGCTTGATTCCGTGCTGGGAGCGGCGGTTGGAGCGTCGTTCATTTACGGAGCGGGAGCCGCTTACTTGCGCTGGCGAGGCATGGAAGGCATGGGCTTCGGCGACGTCAAGCTGATGGCCATGGTGGGCGCATTTCTGGGAATCAAGCTGACCGTCTTTACGATTTTTACCGCGTCGCTGGCAGGATCGATGTTTGGTGTGACCACGGTTCTGGTGGTCTGGCTGAAGCGCACCCACCGGTTCACGAAGCGGCTGGCTGATGGCGCAGCGGCCCGGCGGCGGGGATGGCAGTCCGCGCAAATAGTCTTCCGCAATTATCAGATGCCGTTTGGGGTTTTTCTCGGGAGCATGGCTCTGATCGCGTTTTTCTTCGGCAATCGATTTCTGCACTGGTACGGAGGGCTCTGGTGAGGATTCTGACGAATCCGGTATTGCTGCGAGCGGCGGTCGTGTTTTTCTGCGCGACGTTCGCTTTCCTGCTGGGCTTGGTCTTTATCCGCGGGCTGCGGAAAAGTATTACCGAAGAGGGCGACATTTCGTCTGGCGCTTCAACCTCGCTGGATACTTTGCCGCTGCATCTCTATAACACGGTAATTCAACAGCTCAAGCAGCAGAAGCATGAACTGCAGGTGCAATCGAAAGCCGAGCAGCATCGCGCCCGCACCAGCGAGAATTTCAGCCAGTCGGTACTCTCAAATCTTTCCTGCGGCGTGCTGGTTTTCGGATCGAATGGATTGGTTAAGACTGCCAACCCTGCCGCGAAAGCGATTCTGGGTTTTGCATCCACCGTGGGAATGAGCGCGGACGACATTTTCCGGGGCGCCGTGGTCGAATCTTCGGCGTCGGCCTCTGCCGGCGATTCATCCGGGGCCCAAGAGGAAGTCGTATTCCTGGCAGACGAGATTCGCGCGGTACTCCATCAAGATTGCAAACGGCGGAACGCCGAAGCTGAATTTGAGACTCCCGCGGGCGAGAAGCGCTTCATCGCGATCACGGTTTCACCGGTACCCGCCGTCGATGGCAGCCTGCTCGGTGTGGCCTGCCTGATCAATGACCTCAGCGAACTGGAAGGGATCCGCCGTCAGCAGGAACTGCAAGGCGAGATTTCGGCCGAGATGGCACTGCAGTTGCGCACCTCGCTGACAACGATTTCCGGCTACGCACAGCAGCTAGCTAACAGCCGGGATGTCGAACTGGCCAAGCAACTGGCCAACGACATTGCCCACGAAGCGGCGCAGCTGGATCGCAGCATTGGAGGATTCCTGTCCAAGAAGAGCGAGCAGGCAGCGGCTGCGGGCGCGGATTGATTTTGATGCGTTCATTTCGAGCAAGACGAAACAGACTTAGTCGTTTTAGGACTTAATCGTTAAAGAGGTGAGAATGATGAAACCTTTCGCATGCAGTGGAATTGGAGTCGTGTTGTTTCTCGGTGTTGCGGGCATTTCAGCCAGTGCCCAGACTCCTGCGGCTTCGCAGGATTCTTCCTCCGGCTCGTCGCTGGGCGCTTACGCCCGGCAGGTTCGCAAGGATCCTGGAACCACGTCGAAGCCAAAGGTGTACGACAACGACAACCTGCCGCGAGAAGACAAGCTCTCGGTGGTAGGCACGCCGTCGCCCAGCGACAATTCCGCCGCGGCTGCACCAGCCGACTCGGACAATGCCACTACCGCCAATGCAGCTCCGGCTGCGGCGGCGGGCGAAGCCAAGGCTGGCGCTGATGCCAAGACCGCGGCCGAAGTGAAACCCCCGACTACTACTCCCGGAGAGGACGAAGCTGCCAAACAAGCTGCGTGGAAGCAATGGGGAGACAAGATCGCCGGGCAGAAGGATCAGATTGATATGCTGGGACGCGAGCTGGATGTGCTGCAGCGCGAATACCAGCTTCGCGCCGCGGCCATGTACGCCGATGTGGGCAACCGCTTGCGCAACTCTGGTGACTGGGACAAACAGGACGCTGACTACAAGCAGAAGATCGCCGACAAGCAGAAAGCTCTCGACGATGCCAAGCAGAAGCTCGAAGACATTCAGGAGGATGCCCGTAAAGCTGGCACGCCGTCCTCAATCCGCGAGCCGTAAGACTTCCAGCCGCGAGGAAAGCTACGCTCCAAACAACTAGAGCGCCGGAGTCATCCTCCGGCGCTCAATTTATTTCACGGATTATTTCACGCGTTATTTCGTCTGACCATCTCAGTTCACGTTCTAGAGATCAGCTGCATTGAGCTCATCTGCGTTGGGATCATCTCCCGCAGCCGCCGCAGCTGCTTCACGTGATGCCGGCCGTGCACCAGGTGAAATTTCCGCCATTGGCTTGCGGTGAGCGGCCCCAAGACGAGATGGTCCAGAAGTCTGCTGCGCGGCCCCATTTTCTCTTCGCAGCGCGCGATGATGTCGTCCATCTCAGCGATCTTTGGCCCAATCTCGGCCAGGACCTTCTCCGGTGGCAGGCCACGCGGGCGCGTCACTGGCGGGGCTTCTCGGCCTGGAGGCAAGTAGCCGAATCCCGCGACTACCAGTGTCCTTCCACGCTGCGACCAGCTTTGCGCTGAGCCCAGCGGTTTGCCGGCGGCGGCCACGCGCTCAAATCCTTTCACCGTTCCGGTGTAGGTTAAATACAAGTGCTCCAGGATCTCGGCGGCACACCACTTTCCGGGCAGATGCCAGCTTAACTGTTCGACCGAAAAGCCTGCGACCGCCGCTGCGATCTCTTCCTGTAGTTTCTGGAGAGTGGAATCCACGAGAGTTACTTACCTTTTCCGCAGTTTCGGTTAGAATGCTGCGTTACCCCAAACTGATCCACGTTATCACAGGAAGGATGCCATGAAGACGGCCAGCCTTGCCCGCAAGGAGCTCGCGGCGATTGTCGCGGAAATGCCGGGAACGGCTTCGATCGCGAATCGGAGCCAGGGAAGTCGGAATCGAAACTGCATCTTGCGCGCGAACTTATATGGACGAGGGTACGTTGGCCTGTCCGCGGGTATCGTCTTCATTCTCCTGGCCCTGCTCACCGCGTGCTCGTCGGATTCCGATAAGCCAGCGGAGACGAAGCCGGAAGTAAAAGGCCCCGAACTCATCACGGCCCGTTCCGCATTTCAGAAGCTTTATATCGCGGCACGGGGATGGAACCAGGATGCGAAGCCTTACCGCCTCGAGTCGACCGCGAGCAGCGACGGCAACGGACAGGATGGCAAGTGGGCCCTATGGCGATGCAGCTTTGCTTCGCCGGCCCAGCGCTCGGAGAAAACTTTCAGCTGGTCGGGCAGCGCAGCCAATGGCGCGCCCGAGCGCGGGGTCAATCCCGGCACCGAAGACAGCTACAGTCCGACGAACTCGTCGACCCAGGTATTTGACATGGCCTTCCTGAAGATCGATTCGGACCAGGCTTTCGCCACCGCGCAGAAACACGGCGGCGACAAAGTTCTGGAAAAAGCGCCCGATACGCCGGTCATTTACCTTTGCGATTGGAACCACAATACCAACGAGTTGACCTGGCACGTCATCTATGGAGCCAGCCGTGAGGGAGCCAAGCTGACGGTTGCGGTCAATGCTTCTACGGGAGAATTTATTCGAGTGGAGAAGTAAGGCTATTCTTCAGATTTGCTGCTACAGGTTTCACTGCGTAGGGAAAAAATGGCGGTTGCGCCGTGAGTTCGCGTTATCCGTTCGTGCCTTCTTCGTGGTTGATCTGGGCTTCAATTTGGGAAAAAAAACTGTGCAGAGCCTCGGCCGAGGCGATGGCTCGCCGCAGTGCGCGACGCTCCCCGAAAGTCACAACGTCCTGTGTTGAATACTGGAGGCGAACCCGGTCGGCGGCGCAGTGCGCGCTTAACAATTCCACACTGGCGGCTGCGAGGTCTGCTTTGAGGCGGGCAATATCAATTTGTTTCTTTGTACCGGACATCATTATTTACAACTCCTCAGCTTTCTTTGGGGGTCAACGCAGGCGGGTCCCGGGAACCGTATTTTGGGAGGACTGCAACTTTCGCGATTCCGGCGGAACCCACCCTGCGAGGTCATCAGGTCTAACTGTACGTATAGTATACAGCGTTAACAATACGCAGTCCAAGTAATTATTTTTGCGAATTTGTGGAGGTTTTTGTGCCCCGGCATCCTGATCCTGATCTGGAACAGCGCATTCTCGACGCGGCATCGCGATTGTGGGCGCGCGGCGGGGAACGGGCGCTCACCATGCGCGCCGTGGCCAAAGCGGCAGGCACCACCACCCCCACTGTCTATGAGCGCTACCGCGATCGAGACGACATTCTTCGCGCCCTGCGCCACAAAACGCGAGCCGAACTGTATGCCGCCCTCAGCCGCACTCACACGCTGCGCGAGGCTTTCCTGGGGCAAATCGAGTTTGCCCTCGCCCACCAGCACGCCTACAAAGTTCTGTTTGAGGGGGTAGGCAGGCCGCCTTCGCTGCAGGAGCCCTGGCCGACTTTCCACCTCATGCGCGACCGCGTCGCCAAGCGTCTGGGAGGAGATCCCCGCAAGCACACGCGGTTCATGCTGGCGGTGTGGTCTCTGATGCACGGGACCGCGATGCTCTTGATCCAGGGCGGCTTCGAAGGCGCGCTGCGAACTCAGACCATCCATGCCTGCATGGACGCCTTCGACGGCATGCTCGACTCGGCGGCGCGTTCCAAGAGTCAGGACCACTCAGGGCCGAAGTGGCCTTCGAATCTGATTTTGGGCGAGGGTAAGCAGAGCCGAGTGGGAAATGGCGAGGGAACCGGCCACAAGAGAAAGGCACGGACCACGAAGGCGAAACAGCAGGTAACTAAGAAGGCAAAACAAAACACGCGAACCTGAGCGCGAAGCGAGTCAACTCAAGGATACTGCCAGACATTTCCGTAACGCTTCAATTTTATCGGGCCGCCTTCGTGTTGACCGCTGTTCCTTTCAACCGTTGGATCGCCTTTTCGGCCTTCTCCGCATCCGGGCCATGAGGCACGATCGTCAAATAAGTCTCGTACTCCTTGCTGGCTTCGTCCGGCTGATTCAGTTTTTCCAGGCATACGGCCAGGCGAAACGTGGCGGTCGCGTCATTTTCTTTGTAGAGTAACGCCTCGCGGTAGCGGTCTTCGGCGGCGCGGTAGTTCTTGCGTTTGAAGTAGAAGTCGCCAACTTCTATGTCCTTCGCCGCCTTATGCGGATTCCAGGGATGAAACTCGCTCACATTGCTGCTGCCAGAGGGGGGAGCCTCATCCATCAGGATGTCGGAACTGTCGGGATGAGCCTTGGCATCGCCCGGCGGAGGACTCAGGTCGACTGGGGAATCTTTGCTCGAGCTCTCGCCCGGTTCGTCGCCCAGTTCATCGGCATTCACGCGATCTGACCGCGGAGGGGCGAGATTCGGCGCGGGTGGCGCTGGCTTGGAAGCGGGAGGCGAGGCGGTGTCTGGCGTCTGCGAATTCGCCGGTGCAGAACTGGAAGGCGTGGAATCGGCCGGGGAAGTAGGCGAAGTACTAGAGGGACTGGAAGTCTGCCCCCAAACTTCCACGCTGCCTGCCAGCAAAAAAATCAAAAGCCAACTGCGCATAAGACTATTTTACCCTCCATGCCGAGTAAGCGCAGGCTAGTAAGCTCGATCCGACTAAACATTCGTCCGACTAAGCATGAGTCGCGCGGAACGCCTGCAGGCATTTGCTTGCGGTCTCCAGCTGGGAGAACCGGCTGCCCTCCTGTTCGACCAGGTAATACTCGACCCCTCCGCCGTTCTCGGCGGCACGAAAAATTCCTTTCCAGTCAGTCACGCCTTCACCGAACAGAACCTTGTAGCCTTTAGCGGGGTCTGGCGACCAGTCTTTACAATGGATGGATCGAATCCGGCCCGGGTTGGCTCGAATCCATGCCGCTGGGTCGGCACCCCCTTCCAGACAGGTTCCGACGTCCAACTGAAGCATCACGGAAGGCTTCGTATTTTTGGCAAGAATATCCATCGGACGCAGCCCGCTCACCGACACCCATTCGGCCTGGTGATTGTGATATCCCGGCCTCAGGCCAGAGGGTTCGAGGGTTTCGGCAGCTGCGTTCAGCTTGTTCGCAACCGCCTTCCAGCCATCGAGGCCCGTTTTCGGATCTGTCGTTTTCGGATCGACCCAAGCCAGCACAACGTACTTGCAGCCGAGAATCAGGTTCAGGTCGCGCGCGCGCGTGATTTTATCAGCGGCAAAATAATCTGCGTTGTTATGGGTCGAGTAACAGCGGATTCCTAAGTCGTCCATCAACTTGCGCATCTGTTTGGCTTGGGCGTCGGTCCACTCGTAGTACGGTGCGTAGAACTCCACGGCCTGATATCCCATCTGCGCAACTGCCCGCACCGTGCCCTCCGGATCCTGCTTCAGAGCATCGCGGACGGAATAAAGCTCGAGCCCAACGGGAATCGCACTCGACGCGCTCGTGCCCGAGGCAACTCCGCGCAAGGCCCAAGGCAACATGGCCGACAGCGCCAGAAACGACCGGCGAGAGAAAGATGTTGGAGGCATGGCTGCCATCCTACTCAACCGAGGGCCAGAGGCCAAGAGCCAAAAGCTCAAAGCAAAAAAAGCAGGCCGCTCAGGGGGAGGCTTGAGCGGCCTGTTGGCGAAGTCCTCCGGGGAGGAGGGTAAGCTTCTCTAACTACATCGATGACGGATTGTTCTGTCCTGTGGTCGTCGTCGGCGTCGAAGCCGGCGCGCTTCCATCCACGGAATTCGTCATCAGGCGCACATCAACGCGGCGGTTATCGGCGCGGCCGTTGGCCGTCTTGTTCGACTCCACGGGCTTATCTTTGCCGAGACCAATCACGTAGATCTTGTGCGCGGGAACGTTGTATTTCGAAGCCAGGTACTGGATCACCGAATTAGCGCGGCGCTGGCTCAAATCGTAGTTGTAGTCGGCCGAGCCTACTGAATCCGTTCCGCCTTCCAGCGAAATGATGTAGCCCTTTGTGGAAGCAATGCCTGCTGCCAGTTGATCAAGACCGGCTTGCGCCGTCGGCGACAGACTGTCTTTGTTAAAGCCAAACTTCACCGACGTTTCGGCCACGGCATGATAGTTGTCGAGGTTCGCGACCTCGTTGGTCAGCACGCCTACGCGGCCGTTCGCGGCATCCGCCATCTGCTGGGCGGAGGTTGCGGTCTGGCCGGCAGCCTGAGCTTTCTGGTCCACATCGGCGGTCTTCGCATTGACGGCTGCAATGCCGGCCTGGGCGCGCGCGTCAACATCCTTGATGTCCTTGGTGTTCTTCGCGGTCAGGTCGTCGAGTTCGTTGGTCTTGTTGATCAGTGGCGTCGTCTGCTGCTTCACATAATTCTTGCTGGCGCAGCCGACGGTGGCCACCATGCTGGCTGCCAGGCATATCACTAACCCGGGATTCATTAACGAAGTGCGGTTCATAGGGTGAGGCTCCTTGTTCGATCTTTTATGTCGCTTTTGGCGCTTTGCGGGTTGCCCCGCGCGCCTCTACTTTTTTCAATCTTGATGCCCTGGGGACGACTCATTGTCGCTTACAAGTTCACTCCTGCTTTTGCACGGCACATGCCAGTTTCTCGAATGGGCGTCGTCATCAATAAGTATATACGTTTTCAATGCTTTGCAGAAACGTGTATGCCTGCGCCAGAAACTGCACAGTCCCGGAAAACCACGCAAACCCACACTGGGAATGGAAATTTTATACGGTGGACTTAATTCGCCCGCGGGGGGCAGAGAAGCGGAATGATCTCCCTTTTGTTCCGCCGGTAGACTCGGAAATCGCTCTCGTCAACGGTAATTAACGTGTGGCGGGGGTAGAGTTCGCTCATGCGAATCAGGCATAAATCGGCCAAGTCGGGCTTGCGATCGGCGTAGCGCCTTGCAAGTTCCTGCAGTTGCACGATGTTTTCGGAAAAATCAAAAGCTACCCGCAACATTTTTGCTTCCAACAGGGACAGCACATAAGAACTCGAACCTAGGTGGAATGCTGATTCGGCGAGAACTGCTTCACAAGTTAGCAAAGGCTCGGTGAGCTCCCGGGCGACATTCACTGCCCAATGATGGTAGGTATCCTCTCGACTACCAGCAGCAACAATAAAGCCGGTGTCGGCAATCCCCTTCATCGCTTGGAAAATCCTCTGCGCGACGAAAGATCCGGGGGGCCGCCGCGAATGGCTCCTAGATGGCGCATGAATTTCTGCTTGCCGCCATTGGCCTTGGCGGTTTCGAGTTGATCCCGGACGAGCTTCCCCATGGGCACGCCGGTCTGGCGTGAAGTTTCCTTCAGCCAGGCCAGGAGCTCTTCTGTAAGACGTATTGTCAGTGTATGACTCATACGGCAGAAGTGTAACACATCTTAGCGGGGAAGGAAGCGCGGAGCGATCGATTAAAATTGATCTTTCCCACGAATGGATCTTCTCCAGAAAATCCGTACGATTCCCACTGAGCCTGGGGTGTATCTCTACAAGAACGCCGAGGGCGAAGTCATCTATGTGGGCAAGGCGAAGAATCTGCGCAGCCGCGTGGCCAGCTATTTCCACGAAGGCCGCTGGGAAGACGCCAAGACCGGAACGCTGGTGCGCGAAGCGGTCGACATCGACTATATCGTTGTGGCCAACAACAAAGAGGCGCTGGCGCTCGAAAACAATCTGATCAAGCAACGTAAGCCGCGATTCAATATCCTGCTGCGCGACGACAAGACTTATCCCTACGTGAAGCTGACGTTGGGCGAGCGCTGGCCGCGCGTCTACGTGACGCGGCGATTGCGCAAGGACGGTAGCTGTTATTACGGACCTTACTTTCCGGGCAATCTCGCCTACCGCATCGTCGACCTGATTCACCGCAATTTTCTGATTCCGTCGTGCAAGGTTGATTTGACGCGCTTTCATCCGCGCCCGTGTTTGCAGTACTACATCAAACGCTGCCTGGGCCCATGCGTGAAGGACCTGACCACGTCAGACGCTTATCAAGAAGCCGTGCGTGACGTGAAGCTGTTTCTGGAAGGACGTCCCACGGACTTGAGTCGATCGTTGCACGCGCGCATGGAACAAGCCGCCGCAGCGCAAGAGTACGAGCGCGCAGCCCGATATCGCGATTTGATTTCAACCGTCGAGCAGTTGCAGGAGCGTCAGCGCCTCGCCGCCGCCGAAGGCGACGACGCCGACGTATTCGGCTATCACTATGAAAACGGTATGGTGGCTGTGAATCTTTTCCACATGCGCGCTGGCAAGATGGTCGACCGCCGCGAGTTCTTCTGGGAAGACCTGCCGAAATTTGGAGTCGACTCGGCTCTAGATCCCACTGCAGACCATGTGGGGACAGCCGCTCTCGGCCGTCCAGGTGAGCAAAGGTCGCCAGTGCATCCAGCCGGCAGCGCCGGAGTCTCCGAGGAGGCCACAGATCCTTCGGACCGCACAGAACGCGGTCCTCAGGATGACAGTGCCGTTTTTCATCCCGGCGAGTTTTTCTCCGCACTGCTGAAGCAGCTTTACATCGGCCAGCCTTACGTTCCGAGCAATCTCTACGTCCCTGTCGATTTCGAAGATAGGGAAGAGCTCGAAGATTTGCTCTCCGAGCAAGCGGTGGACAAGAGTGCCCGCCCCACGCGCGTCCACATTCTCGTTCCACAGCGCGGCGACAAGCGCTCCCTTATCGACCTCGCCGGCAACAACGCGAAGCAATCGTACGATCAGCGTTTTCGCGTTCTCAAACCGAACGCGCGCAAGATTCAGGAAGAATTGCAGGACGTACTCACTCTGCCGGAACTGCCGAAGCGTATCGAGTGCTTCGACATCTCGCACATCCAGGGTGCGGAGACGGTCGCTTCCATGGTGGTGTGGGAAGACGGCAAGATGAAGAAGTCGGATTACCGAAAATTCATCATCCGCACGGTCGAAGGCGTGGACGATTTTGCCTCAATGCGCGAGGTAGTAACGCGACGCTATAAACGCCTACAAGAAGAAAAGAAACCGATGCCCAGCCTGGTGTTGATCGATGGCGGCCTCGGACAACTCCACGCGGCCGCCGAAGCGCTGGACTTGCTGGAAATCATCAACCAGCCGCTGGCGGCCATCGCCAAACGCGAAGAGATCTTATACGTGTATGGCCAGGAAAAAGATCCGATCGCGCTCGACCATCACTCGCCGGTGCTGCATCTGATACAGCTCATTCGCGATGAAGCCCATCGCTTCGCCGTGACCTTCCACCGCAAGCGCCGGCAAATCCGCGACCGCTCCACTGAACTGTTGGAAATCCCGGGCGTGGGCGCCAGCACAACGCGGCGACTGCTGGAACACTTCGGCAGCGTGCAGGCGGTCAAGCAAGCGGACCCGGCGGCATTATCGGCCGTCGTCACGCGAACGCAGGCCGAGGCGATCAAGAATCACTTCCGAAGGTAGGCGCTATTTCGGTGCCGGGCTGGCGTTGCCCATGTCGAGCACGACTTTCCAGCTTCCGTCCTTCTGCAGCTTCCAGATGCTGGTGTACTTGCCATAGTCGACTACCGGCTTGCCTTCTTTATTTTTCGAGTGGAATTCGAAGGTCCCGTAGGTATAGCCGAGATCGCCGGACGCGGAGATGTCAGCTCCGACCGGTGTCCAGAGAAGTTGATTGCTCCTGTCGTCGAGAAAGCCCATCCCCTTGGCGATTTCCACTTTGCCCTGGATCAGCGGCCCGCCGTTCGGAACTTCGACAGAATCGTCGGCGTAGTACGACATATATCCCTGCGAGCCTCTCTCGATGGCCGCTTTCATGAACTCGCCTTCGAGTTGCTTGAGTGTTTCAGCCGTCGTGTTCGGGGATGCCGACGCGGCGGGACGGGCTATAGGCAGCACAATCGCAGCCACCAGGAACGTGAACACTAGAACCGTCAGAAACGATTTCATGAGCTCCTCCATGGAATGAGGCTAGACGACGGCGACATTTTACTCCGGCGAGCGAGCTCCTCTGCTTCAGGCTTCGCGACTCATTTTGCCACGAGAGGCCAGCCACGCCACGCAAGCCAGCATTCCGCACCAGCCCAGTAGTCGTACCACGGCCGCGATCTGCGTATCGTGGTCGAGGACGCCGAGGCTGGAAAAGATCCTGAAGAAATCGTGTTCCACGAAATCCGGATCGCCGGTCGTGACCAATGGCAGCACCTGAGCGCGCGCGTCGGCCATGTAAGTAGCGGTGTACAGCCAGTTTTCGAAAAAGAAGAACAGGCAGAAAACGAAGCCTGTGGTCTGCCGCTGCGTGAAAAAATAAACCGCCAGCAGAAATGGCACGAGCCACTGTAGCAGTGTGCCTCCCCACAGGCAGAGCGTGGGGCCGAACCAGTAAAAAAGATTGTGTCCGCCCTCGTGCACGACGAGGTTGGCGTTGTCGATGAAAAGAAATCCGCCATGGGCAGAAAAAGCGTAGGCCAGGAACGCCACGTAGAAAATCAGCCATGCCACGAGCGCCGGGCGGGACACCGGCTTCCAAGGGTAGTCGAAAAACGATTCGTTCAGAAATGATCCGTCGAGAATCGTTCCATCGAAGATCGATTGAAGCTTGTCGAGCATGGCGTTGCCTGAAAGGATTCTAAGGTGAAGGATTTGCGCCATACAGGTTACGAACGTGTGCAGCATTCAGGCCCCAGGGATTGCTCCGGCCAGCAAGAATAGGTAGTCCCTCCCGTCGTCGCGGGAAAGAGAAGTTGTTTGCTAAAGTGATCTGACGCGGCAGACCCATCCGACAGGTGACATCAACGTCGGGTAAGAGAGACATAGCAAACGACATCTTCAGCAAATGATTTTCGGACCGGCTATGAAAATTCGGCAATGGATTACTGCAATTGTCCTGCTTCTGCTCCTGGCGGCGGCCATCGCGGGCATGGTATGGACGCGGGCGTTGCCGGCCGCGAATGAAGAAACGGCTGCGCCGCCGGCCAGTAGATTATCCGGACACGCGGCGCCGGTAGCGCCGCGCGCGCTCATCGACCAGCGTCCATTGCAGACCGCAAAACGCATGGCAACGCTCGCGGCCACGCCGGAAGAACAGGCGCTGGCCCATCAGGCGGAAAAACTCGGGGACCACGAAGTCGATCTCTCGTTTCTGGATGCGCTGCGCACCGCGGAGGAAAATCCTCCGCCGCTCTCGCCGGAGGCCCGCCAGATTTCCGACCGCAAGAACAAAGCCGAACTGACTCTCAAAGAAGATCAGGAAGGGATTGCGCTCCTCACCAAAAAACTGGCGGCCGTGCCCGAAGCGCAGAAAGATAACCTGCAGGACCAGCTCGACGTCGCCAAGGCGCAGATGGATCTGGATCAGAACGAGTTCGACGACGCCAGCGAAAACCTGGAGCAGGCCGGCGGCGATACGCAGTCGAAGATCAAGCGTTTGCAGGCCGAGCATGAAGCCGGCGAGCACGAGCACGGAGCGGAAACTCCGTTAGGTGCAGCGGTCAATCCCCACGAGCAGGATTACCAGACGCACACTCTGCTCAGCGTTTTCCGGGCATGGCAGGCTCTGCGCGAAAAAAAAGGCCAGTTACGAGCCGCACAGGAAGAAAGCAACGCGAAGCAACTTCGACTGAGCCAGCGGCACAATACCCTGACCGCTCAAGTGGAGAAGGACAAAGAGAATCGCGAAGCAGCCCGGCAGCAGGCCAAGGGTTTTGCGAAAGGCAGCAACGCGGCGAGCCGGGAAGACTCGAAGGCGGCAGCGAAAACAGCCGTCGATTCCCTCAAACAATACACCCGTGACCAGAAAAATCTGGCCGACCTGGGTAAGCGCCTGCAGGATGAGCAGGAACTGACCGAGACTTACGCAAGTTGGATCGCGCTGCTCGAGACTCGCGAAAGGGCAGCGCTGCATAACCTGATCGAGTCTCTGCTATGGATTCTGTTGGTTGTGCTAGCCGTCTACCTGGCGGACCGTCTGATTGAGCACCTGTTCACCGGCATGTCCGCCGAGAACAAGCGGGTCGACACGCTGCGTGCGGTGGTGAAATTCGCGGCGCAGGTGGTCGGCGCTATCGCCATCATCTTCATCATTGTCGGCATGCCCACGCAAACCACCACGATTCTGGGCCTGGCCGGCGCCGGACTCACTGTCGCCATGAAGGATTTCATCGTCGCGTTTTTTGGATGGTTCGTGCTGATGGGGCGCAACGGCATCCGCGTCGGCGACTGGGTGGAAATCAATGGCGTGGGCGGAGAAGTCGTCGAGGTCGGATTGCTGAAGACGGTCCTGCTCGAAACCGGTAGTTGGACGGACTCAGGCCATCCCACGGGCCGGCGCGTTTCATTTGTGAACAGCTTCGCTATCGAAGGCCACTTCTTCAACTTTACGACTTCGGGCCAATGGATGTGGGACGAGTTGCAAGTGCTGATTCCGCCGGGACAGGATCCGTATCCCATCATCGATGGCATTCAGAAACTGGTGGAAAAGGAAACTGAGGCCAACGCCAGCAGCGCGGAGGCCGAATGGCAGGAGGCATCGGCGCGCTACCGGGTGAAAACATTGTCGGCGGTTCCGGGAATTAACGTGCGTCCGACCGCGGCGGGAATTGAAGTTCACGTCCGCTACATTACGCGCGCTTACGAACGTCACGACGCGCGCAAACGGCTGTATGAGGCCGTCGTGGAAATGATGCACGGGAGACGGGAAGCCGTGAAGTAGCCTCCTAGCTTCTAGCTTTTAGCTCGTGGCTTTCGGCTTTCATCCTGCAGTCGAACTAGCCGTACGCGTTCGTGGAAGAGCGGCCCTCAAGGGCCGCGTAAGCTCCGAAGAAATCTCAGGGCTTCAGCCCCTGTGACATCTATGACCAGCAAACCAGATCTCGGCACACTCATCGTAACCGGCGCCAGCCGCGGAATCGGCGCGGCAATCGCCACGCTCGCGGGCGAACATGGGTACGCGGTCGCAGTCAATTACGCAACCGGCGAGGACGAGGCCAAGAGAGCCGCCGACCAAATAATATCCGCCGGCGGGCGCGCCGCTGCAATTCAAGCCGACGTCTCGCGTGAACACGATATTGTGCGCATGTTCGAGAAGGCAGAACGAGACTTAGGGCCGATCAGGGCACTCGTCAACAATGCGGCGATAACCGGCGGCTTCGCTCGCGTGGAGGAGGTAACGAGTGTGGCCATCGCAAACGTTTTCGCCGTCAACGTCAGCGGAACGATCCTGTGCTCACGCGAGGCGGTGCGGCGCATGTCGACCCGGCTTGGGGGAACCGGCGGCGTGATCGTGAACATTTCTTCGCGCGCGGCGCACACGGGATCGCCGGGCGAGTGGGTTCACTACGCGGCATCGAAAGGCGCGATCGACAGCTTCACGATCGGATTGGCGCGCGAAGTGGCAACCGAGGGCATCCGCGTAAACGCCGTGGCTCCGGGATTGGTCGATACCGGCCTGCACCCGGCGAACGGTGAGCCTGGCCGACTGCAGCGACTGATGCCGTCAATCCCCATGCAGCGTGCGGGCGCGCCGCGCGAAATCGCCGAGGGAGTACTGTGGCTGCTATCGCCAGCGGCTTCGTATACAACGGGTGCGATCCTGCAGATCGGCGGCGGGCGGTAAAGTTAGTCTACTTCTTGGCTTTGAGTCCCTCTTTCAGATAACTCTTCACCTTTTCCGGCAGCTGCGAATTGTGCAGCACGTCGCGCAGTTGGGCGGGGGACAGTCGGCGGGCGAATTCCACGGCGCGGGCCAACGGCGTGTATTCATTTCGAAGTAGCGCCGTTCGAACTTCCGGGCGCACGGACCACCTCGCGTGATGGCACAACGCTGTGATGAATGCCGGCGGGGCGCCCGGGCGCAACACAGCTCTTACGATGGCAGCTTCCGTGAGACGCGGATTCTCCAGGGCGGTCTGCCAGACGCGCGCTTCCTTGTCGAGCAGCAGCGCGGCAGCCACCATGGCGGACGACCGGCGCGCCAGCGCAAGGCGTTCGCCCAGAGTAATCGATGTCAGGCGCGCCACCAGCAACTCATCGGCTACCCGCTTCAGGTCGGCGGCTACGGCCGGGATCAACGAGAACTGCATGAGATCGAACGTGTAAAGTTCACGGATCAGCCGCAGCGCAATGCGGCGCGGCGTGCGGGGATGCGCGCCGAGCGCGATTCGAACCTTGCGCGATTTCATCACCGCCGCATTCTGGCTGATTTTTTCGATCACCTCGGAGGGCAGGTCGCGATTCTTCACGATTGCGAGAGCGAGGTCGGCGGTGAGTGTTGGGTCGGCGCCGGGTTCGAAGTGAGAGGATGTCTCGCCGGAAGCCGATTCCGGCGGGAGGGATAAGTCATTCGGATTCTCTGCTTCGGAATTCATGCCTCGCACTTCACTGCGCGGCGAGCCATGCGCAGCGCGCCTTCCACCGGTTCGACGACCTGCGGATTTACTTCCACGCGCGCACGCAGCGTGCAGAGTTCACTGTAAAAAACCTGCCGCACCAGCGGCGCGTAACGAAAGACGCCTCCGATCATGGCCACAGGGACGGCAGTGGTTTGAGCTTTCGCGAAGAGGCGGCGAATCACCATCGAGGCGACCTGCGCCAGTTCCGAGCCCGCATGGCTGAGAACCTGTGTGGCCAAGTGATCTGAGTTCGCAGTTACGGCAGGGAATAGAGCAGCGAAATCGGGTGGGGGCGTTGCGTTCGCGGCGCGCGCGAGATCTGCGAGCGAGGTGACTGCCCAGGCTTTGCAGAGGGCCGCTGCCAATGATGAGTCCGGCAGTGGGTTGCTCACCGAATCTCCATCGCGTAGAGCAGAAGAAAGAGTATCGGCCGACAAAAGATCGCCGGAGGAAAGGTCGGCGGCGCGCAGGACGGCGCTGATCGCGGCGCGTCCAATCCAGTGCGCGGAACCCTCGTCGCCGATGGCGAATCCCCAACCTCCGGCGCGAGCGGTTTTTCCGTTCGAGTCGCGGCCGTACGCGATCGACCCCGTGCCCGCGATGACGATGACGCCCGGTCCGGCATCGAAAGCAGCTTCGAGAGCGATCTGCATGTCGCCGACAACATCGATGGGCGTGGCGAGAATCTCAGCCAGCGAGCGCCGGACGATCGCCGCCACCTCGGGTCGCGCCGCGCCGGAGCCTCCGATGCAGGTGTGCGCCACCTGCGCCGGCGTGATCCCGGCAGCAACACATGCCTGGCGCACCGACTGCTGCAGCGACTCGCGGGCTTGCGCCTCTCCCACGCGGACGATGTTACTTGGGCCCGCAGTCGCGGTGGCGAGCAATCGCGATTCGTCACCCACCGCGCAGGTGGTCTTGGTGCCGCCCCCGTCAATGCCAAGATAGTAGGGCACGACTATTTCTAACACAGCAAATGCGAGAAATTGGCGGCGGTCGTTTGCCGATTAGCCCGGTTCGTCTTAACCTGCTCAAGGACTACAGAGTCTCACTCGCGGAAAAGTCGGATTGCTCCCATAATTAGATGGCGAATACAGATTGCGAAATACAGATCGCGAGATGAATGATGTCTTGGCAAAACAATCCATGACCACGAAAATTCAGATCACGGAACTCAACAACAGCGGCGATGCGCGCGGATTCAGTTTCACGGCGCCGGCGGAAGCTCTGGCGTTTGTCGGGCGCATGGCCGACGTGCACGTCTCTTCCGCCAAACCGGGAGCCGTGCGGGGAAATCATTATCATCTGCGACGGCGCGAGGCGATCGTAGTGTTGCCGGGAGCGAAGTGGTCTTTGCACTGGGACGAAGGAGAATCAGCGCTAGCGGCAGAAATTCCCGTGGCGCAGCACCGGGAATTCGATGGCTCGCGCGCCGTGCTGGTGCTGGTTTTGCCAGGTGCCTCGCATGCCGTGCGTAATGATGGCGAAAGCACGATGTGGCTGGTGGCGATTTCGTCCGAGACTTATGACCCGGCAGAAAGCGTCGCGCGCAAAGTCGTTTAGCAAACTGGGTGATGGCGTAATGGGAGGATTCAAAACCGGAACAGGCCGCAAGGTGTCAAGTTTCATAATGACTCACTTACCCAACTTCTCAATTCCGACATGGGCCTGAATCATCTTGATTTCGCGATCATCGCGCTGTACCTGGCGGGGATCACTCTGTTCGGTCTACGCTTCCGTAAGAAGCAGCGCTCGCTGCGAGACTACTTTCTTGCCGGGCGCGATATTCCATGGTGGGCGATCGCGCTCTCGATAGTCGCTGCCGAAACCAGCACGCTCACTATCATCAGCATTCCTGGCTTGGCCTACGATAGCAACCTGACATTTCTCCAGGTCATCATGGGATATGTCGTGGGACGAGTAGTCATCAGCTTTCTGCTCCTGCCGCACTACTTCCGCGGCGACCTTTATACGGCTTACGAACTCATCGAACGGCGTTTCGGACGAGGTCTGCGCTCGCTGACTGCAGGATTATTTCTGCTGACCCGGGCGGCGGCGGAAGGCGTGCGCGTCTATGCCGTGTCGATTGTTGTGTCGATTGCCCTGGGAACAGGCGAGGTGGCCTCGATCGCCATCATCACCGCATTGACGGTCATCTATACATTCGAGGGTGGCCTAGCCGCCGTAATCTGGACTGACGTTGTGCAGACCGCCATTTACGTCGGCGGAACGCTGGTGGGGCTGGTGACGATTCTGCACCTCGTGCCCGGAGGTTGGCCGGCGATCCACGCGGCCGCCGCCGGCGCGGGCAAGTTGCAGGTCTTTGATTTCCGCCCGACCATCTGGATTCCTTATACATTCTGGGCGGGCGTGATTGGTGGGACCTTTTTCACGACGGCGAGTCACGGCACCGATCAGCTGATTGTGCAGCGCCTGTTGGCGGCGCGCGGGCAGAAGCAATCGGTGACCGCGCTGCTCTCCAGTGGAGTCGCCGTGCTGTTTCAGTTTGCGCTGTTTCTCACGGTCGGCATCATGCTGTGGGCTTACTACCGCGTGCCGTCGTCGGTGTTCGGGAAGCCCGACCGGATTTATCCGACTTTTATTGTTACCCGTATGCCACACGGAATCTCTGGTTTGCTGATCGCGGCGATCCTGGCAGCGGCGATGTCGAACCTGAGCGCAGCACTGAACTCGCTATCCTCCAGCGCGATCATGGACTTTTATGCGCGGCTGCGTCCTCAGGCCGACGAGAAGACCAAGATGCGGCTCTCGCGCCTCGCCACGCTTGGTTGGGCGCTGGTGCTCTTTGTGTTGGCGTGGATCGCGCTGCACAAAGCGGGGCGAGTGGTCGAGGTGGGTTTGCAAATCGCGTCCGTAGCCTACGGGTCTCTGCTCGGCGTATTTCTTCTGGGAGTGCTGACGCGTCGAACAAATCAGCGCGGCGCCATGGTCGGGATGGCGTTCGGCTTTGCCGCGGAGTTGTATTTGTGGGGCTGGACACGCGTCCCGTGGACCTGGTGGGTCATGATCGGCACGACGGTAACCTTTACTGTGGGCTGGATCGTGAGCGTTCTCCTGGCAGATTCCTCAGCTCAAGAAAAGAGGATTCCCCATTAATCCGAGCGGGCGGACTTCGAAATAATTGCATCCGGGGGCGAGACAAGACGATCCCCCATGGGTTTAATAATGAGCTGTCAGAAGAATCGGTGGTGCGCAATGACTTCGTTTCCTTCATTCTCGCGAGGCATTTTGGCATTGTGGCGAGGCGCCTCGGCCTGCCTGGCTTTGGCCTGCCTTTCAACGGCGGTGTTAACTGCACAATCCACCACGTCGCCGTCCCAAGCCCAAGATTCACCCGCGTCCCAGACCGCGAATCCAGTGCAAACCATGCCGGAGACGCCCGCGCCGACAACCGGGCAGGATTCGCAGGAGCCGAGCATGGTCATTCGCCAAACTGTGCAGCGCGTGATCGTCGATGTTATGGTTCACGACGCGAACGGCAAGCCGGTGCATGGCCTCAGCGCTAGTGATTTTTCCCTTACCGAAGACAAGCAGCCGCAGAGCGTTCTTTCGTTCGATGTCTACGACTTCGACAAAGCGTCGATTTCACGGAGCCCCAACGCACCTCCGCTGCCGCCCCGCGTCTTCGAGAATATCCCGGCAGTCCCCGAACGGGGGCCGCTCTACGTGATGCTCCTCGACCTGGTCGATACCGAGGTCGACGACCAGATGACCGGCCGCCAGCAGGTCCTCAAGTTCATCCGCAGCAAACCCGCCGGTACCAGGTTTGCGGTCTTTGTGACTTCGGACAAGCTCTACTTGGAGCAGGGATTCACCGACGACAAAGACCTTTTGTACGCCGCGGTGAATTCCAAGAAGCCCAATTCCCACGTCCCCAGGGTTTTCCTGCTGGGTCGCAACTACGGCTACGGCCATCCCGAGACCGCTGTGGATATGTTGACCCACATCGGCCAGTATCTTGATGGCATTCCCGGCCGCAAGAACCTGATCTGGGTCGCGGGAACCTTCCCCCTCGTAATTGGCGCTCAGGAGGGGATCGCTTCGTTGGCGGACAACATCAAAGCTGAGGTCAACTCCCTGGCGCAAGCCGAAGTGGCAGTCTTTCCGGTGAGCGTGCGCGGGGTTGTGGTAAATCCTGAGGGCGCCTTGAATGGGGGCAGCACGGCGGCGACTTTGCGACAAGCCGGGACAGGCAGTTCCGTTAACGCGAGCTATACGGTCGCGGATCAGATCGCTGAGGCAACCGGAGGCCAGGCGTTCTACAGCACCAATGACGTGGCCGACGCACTGAGTACCGCCACGGAAGATGGCGCGAGCTACTATACGCTCACCTATTCCCCTCCCAACCCGGACGACGACAAATGTCACAACATTTCGGTGAAACTCGACAAGGAGAAATATCAGCTCTCGTACCGGCGCAAATACTGCCGCGTGCCTCTGTTCTCCACTGCGGCCGATGAGAATGCGAACCACTCGGCGAGTTCCGCGCTCGAGCTTCCACTCGAGGCAGGCGATGTATTGCAAGCCAACACGAGGCCCGGCGCACCCATGCTCCACGATCTGGTCTTTTCCGCGCATATCCACACCAGTGGAGTGGGATTGGCGACTCCGGTGCAGATGGAGCACTTGCAGGAACAAGCCGCCTTCTTCCGCACCCAGCGCAAGAACAAGCCCCTCCGACCGCTGCCTCCCGTGAAGATTCAAACCTACATCATCGACTATGGCGTATTAGATCCGCAGTTCAAGGCGCAGGCGGCGCGAACTGGCAACCAGCCGACGCTCGAGTTTGTCGTCGCCGCATTCGACGAGGATGGCAAAACGCTGAACGGTACCGTGAACGACGCCGTGCCGGAGTCCTCGACGCCCGCAGAAAACAAGAACGGATTGTTCCGCGCGCGCCAGTCGCTGGTCGTCCCGGTCAGTGCCAAGACCATCCGCGTCGGGGTGCGCGACCGCACGAACGATCGCATGGGTACATTGGAAGTGCAGCTTCCCTTGGTGCCCGAACCCATCAGCCACGCGTCGGCGCGCTAGCAGTTTTGCTGAAGAATTCGCTAAGTATCGCAGCGCTGTGAGCGCGCGACAGGCCTTTCTCCCGGAACTGCCGGTCGCGGACTAGGACTGCCCCAAGATTGCATTCAAAAGAATCGGAATCCTCGCGTATACTCCAACTCCAACATGGCTGAAGTCTCGCGAGATGTCATGCAAAAAGTCACGCAAGAAGTCACCCGTCTTGCTCCTTCCCGTCCGGAACTCTCCCGCGATCTAGGCGTGAGCCACGCCTCCGCGGTGGTTGTCGGGACGATCATCGGCAGCGGAATCTTTCTTGTGCCCGCCGAAATGATGCAGGCCGTGGGCTCCGCCAAACTTGTCTATCTGGCGTGGGTCGTCGGCGGACTGCTGTCATTTTTCGGCGCGCTCACTTACGCCGAACTGGGCGCGATGAAGCCCCAGGCCGGCGGAGAATATGTCTACGTCCGCGATGGCTACGGCCCCGGGGCCGGCTTTCTCTATGCGTGGACCTGGTTCGTGATCGCCAAGCCGGCTTCGATCGCGACCGTAGTCACGGGCTTGGTGCGAATTCTCGGGACATTTTCTGTATTCTCTTTTTTCTCCGTCAACTTAATCACGTGGCCCTTCGCCGTAACTTGGGGGCAGATCTTTGCCATCACCGCGGCGGTTCTGATTTCATTGCTGAACTATCTCGGCGTGAAAAAAGCGGGCGAATTCCAGCTCGTGTTCACGCTGCTGAAAGTGGCGATCATTCTGGGCATCGTGGTGGTGTGCTTCAGCGGAATCGGCAGTGTATCGGGACGCGGATGGAGCAACTTTGCAAGCATGTTCGCCGGCGCCAAGGGCGGAATCTCGGGCTTCATGGCTGCGTTGGTGGCTGCACTCTGGGCCTACGATGGCTGGAATGATCTGAACATGGTGGCGGGCGAGGTGAAGCGTCCCGAGCGCAACATTCCCATAGCGTTGATCGCAGGCGTGGCGACCGTGGGCGTGCTTTACATGCTGGTCAACGCGGCGGTGCAGTATGTCCTTCCGGCCAGCGCCATTGCGGCTTCGCAGCGTCCCGCATCAGATGCGGTCGCGCTCGTACTGGGGCGAGTGGGCGCCAGCATCGTTTCGGCGGGCATGGCAATTTCAATGCTGGTCACGCTCAATGGCACCATCATGAGCGGAGCGCGCGTGCCTTTCGCGGTAGCGCGCGACGGATACTTTTTTCGCGCTCTGGCCGAAGTGCATCCCCGCTTTCATACGCCTTCGGTCGCGATTGTCGTGCAAGGAGTGCTGTCAATTCTCCTTCTGTTGGTCGGCGCAAACTTCCGGCAACTATTTTCCCTGACGATTTTTGCCGAGTGGCTCTTTTACATGATTGCCGGCAGTACCATCTTCGTATTCCGGCAACGCCAACCTGATGCCGTCCGTCCATATCGCATGTGGGGCTATCCTTTCGTTCCTGTCGTTTTCGTGACAGTCGCGGCGATTCTTCTGGGTTACACATTCAAAAACGATTGGCCGAGCTCCGGCTATGGGTTGCTCGTCATCCTGGCCGGGATTCCAGTGTTTCTTTATTTCTCCCGGCGACGAAACTCTCTCGCTAAGGATCCGGGAAAAACGCCGAATCTCTGAGAATTCACAGAAAATCAGATTGGAAGCTCCTCATTTTTACTCTCAGGTTTTCTTGCCGGTTTCTTAAGTTTGTTTCCCTATTTCATTGGGTTGCGACCGAGTCAAAGTGCTGGAACTACCCGTCCCAAGCCCGTTTCGGGCCACTTCCCCATTAGTGCAACCGCACAGGTTACCTAAGGTCAAGAGCCGTTGACACGTTTACCCCCTGTCCTATCTCCCGTATTTTTAAGACTCCAAGTCCCGAATGATCTCCCCATCAACGGGATCCCTAACGGAGCGAAATTGCATGGCAACGCCTTACCGCAGCTTTCAACTCGGATTACTGCCCGAACGCAGGATCAACAAGCGCGCGCTGGCGACGAGCTATGGGCTGGTGTCACTGGTCCTGCTCATCGTTATCAATCTCGGGGTGTTCTTTCCGGAAACGCTGCAACTCACCACGTATCACGTCACAGAAATGATTCCCACGCCAGCGCTGCGGCCTGCGCCCGCGCCGGAGCCGATCAAGATGAAGCCGCAGATCCAGCCCAAGCTTCCCTCCGTGAAGCTTGCGGAAGTGGATACGCCAAAACTAGTGGTGCCGCGTGAAGTGCGGCGGGTAGCTCCGCAGCCGGTGGAAGCGCCTCAAGTGGTAGTGAACCAATTCAAGGCTCCGGAGATAAAGATCGCGAGCGCGGCGCGTCCGCAACTGGTGCACACCGGAGACTTCAGTGGCAGTGCCGCGAAACCGACGGTCAACGCTGCAGTAGACAAAGTGCAGACTGGCGGGTTTGGCGATGACAATGGCTTGAAGGGGACGGGCAAACAGGGTGCGAAGTTGTATGCCGCCTCCGCGGGTGGTTTTGATATGCCTGTCGGTCCGGGACAAGGCAACGGATCGGGCGGAGCAAAAGGAATCAAGGGCACGGTCGCCAGTGCGGACTTTGGTAATGGCATCGCCACCGGCGGCAAAGGCGACGGGCGCAGCAACGGCCAGGGAGTTGCAACCGGTGGATTCGGATCGGAGCAGGTGGTGCACGGCGGACCGAAGATCGCGGCGGATATGGGCCCGGCCACGACTCCGGTGGAAATCACGTTCAAGCCGAATCCGGTTTACACCGACGAAGCGCGCAGCCTGAAGCTGGAAGGCGAAGTGCTTCTCGAAGTGAGTTTTTCGGCCAACGGCACGCTGCACGTGAATCGTGTGGTGCGCGGTCTGGGTCATGGTCTGGATGAGGCTGCAGTCGCCGCGGCAGGCAAGATCCGATTCAAGCCGGCATCGCGCGGTGGGCAGCCGGTGGATTCCACCGCAATTGTTCACGTGACATTCCAGTTGGCGTAGGAAAGTTTTGGCGAAGTAACTTTGGCAACCTGGTTCAGAGAAATTGGTTCGGCGAAATAGGTTCAGAGAAATCAGTTCAGAGAAACTTGGAGAATAAAGGTCATGCGTACTTGGAACTTGCTACTTACTGCGGTTCTGCTGGCATCTGTAAACGCAGTCGCACAGCAGTCGGCGTCACAGCCGCCCGCGTCCGATGCCGCGCAGACGGCGCCATCGTCTCAGCCGGCTGCTACCGCAACTGATCAGCCGGCACCAGCTGCGCAGGCCACACCCGCGCAGGCTTCGCAGCCCGCGCAGGTAACGGCTGTGCCAATTCCACAACCGGCGGCTGCGCCGGCTCCCACCACCATGGACCAGGTCGTGAGCCTGTTCATTGAGCGGGAGCATGGTTTGATCAAGGTGCTCTCCACTCGCACGCCCGTGGTTGAGACTTATCTGCAGAATCTGGTTGCAGACCCGCAGCTCGGCCCTGTCCCGAGCGAGGACCATTATTTCCTCGGACGCATGGATATGGGCGAGACCGTCGACCGGAAAGATTATCTGAAGGAACAAGAGACCAGCATGCAGTCCCGCCTGCTGGGTGGCTTCCATAAGCTCTACAAGGTGCAATATCAGCCCCTGGGCTTTTCCTGGATGGTTTACGCCGACCGCACCGACTTCGATCGTGAGCACTATGACTTTCACTACGCCCGCCGTGAATTTCTGGGCGACGTTCGCTGCCTGGTGTTCGACGTCATGCCGAAACCGAAATCCGGCCGCGGACGTTTCCTCGGCCGCATCTGGGTGGAAGATCAGGGATTCAATATCGTGCGCCTGAACGGGACCTACCAATCGGCCGTGCACAACACATATTTCTTCCACATGGATAGCTGGCGCTTAAACCTGATCCCCGGCTACTGGGTGCCGTCGTATATTTACAGCGAAGAAGGCGACTTCAGCGCCGGTGTAAAGAACAAGACGGCCTTCAAGGCGCAGACCCGCATCTGGGGCTATGACCTGAAGAAAGGCGGCAAGGACGACGAGCTGACGCAGATTCGGGTCGACAGCGTCAGTGACGACAGTGCGAGCGCCCAGGATGCATCCCCGCTGCAGGCCGAGCGGGTATGGCAGCAGCAGGCCGAAGACAACGTTGTCGAGCGTCTCACCAATGCCGGCTTGCTCGCTCCTGAGGGCGATCTCGACCGCATTCTCCAGACCGTAGTCAATAACCTGGAAGTTACCAACAACATCGATCTGCCGCGGCCCGTGCGTACGCGCGTGCTGCTTACCGCTCCGCTCGAAACTTTCAGCGTGGGCAACACCATTGTGATCAGCAAAGGTCTTGTCGACGTGCTGCCGGACGAAGCCAGCCTGGCCGCCGTGCTCTCTCATGAACTCGCGCACATCGTGCTCGGGCACAACCTGGGCAGCAAGTATGCGTTCAACGATCGCATGCTGTTCGACGATGACTCCACCTACCAGAACCTGGGCTTCAAGCACATTCCGGAAGAGGAAGCTGCCGCCGACAAAAAGGCGTTGGAGCTTCTCAAGAACTCGCCTTACGCGCAAAAGCTGGACAACGTGGGCTTGTTCCTGCGGGCGTTGCAGCTGCGGGCTCCGCAACTGAGCGCGCTCCTGACCACCCACCTGGGCAATTCCCTGGAGGAAAACGGGAAGATCACTCGTTTATCGGGTCTGGACACGCTCGGCCCGGCTCTCGACAACAATAAACTCGATCAGATCGCGGCTTTGCCCTTGGGCGGCCGCGTGAAAATCAATCCCTGGGACGACAAAGCGGAAATGGTGAAGGCGGCTCCAGTTGCCATCACCTCGGCGCGCGACAAGATGCCGTTCGAAGTTACGCCCTTCTTCCCGCGCTTAATTCGTTACGGTACCGGCGCCGGCGCCGCGGCTCCGGCTGCGGCTCCGACCACCGCTGCGGCAGCCACTCCGAGCTCAGGCAACTAGTTCGGCAAAAGTCGTACTCCAAGTTGAACGAAGACGTGGGCCGGGATCCGGAACTTCCTTCCGGGATGCCCGGCCTTCGTTTTTTAGGGAGCAGGAATGTGTGGGGATGGGCGCACGTGTGGGGACGGGCGCCTTCGCCCGTCCCGCCAAGCGCAGCGAGGCGAGGCAGCGCCTCGACTGCGGACGCACGTCCCTGAAAGCTGAACGGAAAGACGACTGCTGCTGCGGATTGTTATCATATTGTCGAGATGGCATTTCCTATCAAAGTCTGCGCCGTTTGCTCCGAGGAGTTTGAGTTGAAGCCGGGCAAGCCCGGCTTTGCCAATCGCTGCCCCGCCTGCAGCGAACCCGAATCTGCCGATCCCGGAACCAAGCGGCCGATGAGCGCGGACGAACGCAAGTCCCTGTCGGAGGCCAACGAAGCGCGCCGCGCAGCCATGCGCAACCTGCTTTACCGCAAGGACAGCTGAAGGCCTCAGAAGCGGCTGTTTTTACCGCGTGCAGTGGAAGATCAGCGCAGGCAGAATATTGAAGAGTTGGAAATTCAGCTTAACCGAACTAAAGCTGGACTCAAGATAAGGCTGAAGGGTTCGCGTGTATTGGAACAGCAGCATGGACCCTTCCGCCCGCAGCGCCAGCCGGGACTCCTCCAGAATTTCGCGGCGCAGAGAGTCCGGCATGTTGAGATAGGGCAGGCCGGAGATGATGTAGTCTGCCGGGGCCAGATTCTGTTCCGCCAGCACGCCGCGCACCCGCGCCGCCGACCCATGCACGACCCGGAACCGCGAATCGCGCACATGGTCGCTGAGATACTCCACAAAGTCGGTATTCAGTTCAATGGCCACGAGAATTGCGTCGGGCCGCATGCGCTTTAGAATCTCCCGCGTAAATGTGCCCACGCCAGGACCGTACTCCACCACCACCCGCGCCCGCTCCCAGTCCACCTGCCTCATCATGTCATTTACCAGGAAGGAAGAACTGGGTATTACTGAGCCCAGCATCGCGGGACTCTTGAGGAAATTGCGGGCAAACAATGCCAGCGAGGACAATGCCGGCGACAACGATCGTGCGGCGGACTTCTTAGCGGCCTGACTCGGCATCCGGTTGTTCTCGCAAGAAAGAAGCGAAGTTTCAATGGTAGCTCAACCGAGAGCAGTTTCGGGCGTCTCGCGCCAACACTGAAGTAGTGACGATGTTGGTACTTTGGTCACAACGAGTCTCGAATGCGAACGGCCTCGACAGGTCGGCGGATTTCGGCAAATATTGCGTCGCCTAGGCAGCAAATCGTTCGCCCTCGGTAACTTGCGGCACGGACAGACGGTCGTTGAGAATCAGAGAGGCGAATACGGAATCAACTCTACTTGCTTCCCCGATTACTTGGGGTGTCCGATGCAATACATCTGAGGGAACACGTTTTGAGGGTTTGGGTCAATACTGTACTGAGGGCCGTTTCTGGGACGTATTTCGTTCTGACCTCGTTATATTGCCTGCTCGCCTTCCTGCCCTACACTTTCTGCGCATTCATCAAAACGCCTCCCTACGCCTGGATGCCGTGGCTTGCGCACCACCAAGCAGTACTCTATTGGGCCGCGATTGGGGCCGCATTGTTCTCAGGCTTTCCGGCACGCGATTGGCGGGAGGACAAGCGAACCCGGGTTGCCGCTGGGGTGCTCTTCGCTGGCGGGGCGTACATATCCCTGCGCCCCTTTCTTCCCGGTCTGCAGAGTAACAATGCCGCCTATTACTGGAGCCTCACCGCTCTGCTTCCCCTGATCGCGATCTCTGTATGGCAAATGTCGACTGCGGCGGAACAACGCGACCTGGGCAACGGCGTCGAGAGCCGTGCCTCGCTTTTTGGACTTTCCGCCGGCCTGCTGGTCGCGGTCGTGGTCAGCCTGATTTACACCGTCGGCGCAAGAGTGCGCCTTTACGGCGACACGCACACGCTGGCGTTTCACTGGCAGGACGCGGAGGTTGCGTTCTGGAGTCTCGTATCTCACTTGGCGCTTGCGATCATCGTGTTGTCGGCGCTGAACCTGATTTTCTTGCTGGCCGCAAAGACCTCCCGGCCGCGCACCGCGCGCCGCGCTTTGGTAGGAATCTCGATTGCGGCCGCGCTGGCGATTGTACTGGCGCGCTTCCTCGGCCATGCCATGAGCTTTGAGGGGTGGAGCGCGTACCTCTACGCCAGCGCCTTGGCACTGACGCTTATGCTCTGGGGCTTCGCCATGGTCGAGCCGTTTCTGGCGCGGAAGCAACAGTCATCGTCGCGTTCTGCGGGCATGAAACCTTCTTCCGGACTTTCTTCGGGGCAGACGATCGCCACATGGATCACGATTGTGGTGGTTACCCTGCTGGCGCTGGGTTCGCGATGGCTAATCGGCGGCGAGGACTGGAATGGCTTCGTCGAAAGCACTTCCGCTCTGGTCTTCTGGATCGCGATGAGCCTGTGTGTATACCGCTTGCGCCCGGTGCGGGCAAACTATTCCCCTGCGGTCGTCGTGGGAGTCCTGCTGGCCGGCATCTTCGTCTACAAAACGCTTCAGGCCACGGAAATTTTCTGGGGCAAGTCGGTGGGCTCGACCGACGACGAAATTTCGCTCAAGCTCGAGGAATATGGCGCCGGCGACGCCTCGTTCCTGTTGGCGCATCACATGCTGGGCAACGGCCGCGGAGAAGTTTGCGGCGACCTGTGCCGCATCATGCGGGAATACACAAATGTCCGCGATACGCGAACGAATACGGAAGTTCGGCTCGTCGACAACCTTTCGGCCGCGCAGGGCGAACGCCCGAATATTTTTGTGTTCGTGATTGACGCTATGCGCCCGGATTATCTGGGCGCCTACAATCCGCACGTCGACTACACGCCGAACCTTGACGCGTTCGCCCGCGACAGCATCGTCCTGCATAATGCGTACTCGCAATATGCGGGAACGTCGCTCTCCGAACCGGCGCTGTGGGCGGGCGCAATGATGCTGCACGCCCATTACCTGCAGCCTTTCTCTAAAGTGAACGGCCTGGAACAGATGCTCCGTACCGACAGGTACCACATGGTCGTGAGCATGGACGAAGTGGTGAAAGAAATTTTGTTGCCGAGCGATGACCTCGTAAAGCTCGACACCGACAAGAAGCTGTGGAACCACCTGGAAATCGGCGACACACTGCGCCAGGCAGAATCAGTTCTCGACTCTCACGCCGGCTCACAGGAGCCCATCTTTTTCTACGATCAGCCTAAGAACGTGCACCAGTTCGCGCGCAACGACGTGCCTTCGCCCACTTCGCAGCACTGGCCCGACCGGCCCGGCCTAAACACGCGTATTACCTATGAAGTGCACTGGGTCGACGCGCGTCTCGGAGAATTCTTCAGCTACCTCAAGCAGCGCGGCCTGTACGACAACAGCATCATCATCGTAACCAGCGACCACGGCGACGCCACGGGCGAGTTCGGACGCATGAGCCACTCGACTTCGATTTGGCCGGAAATCATGCGAGTGCCGCTCATCATCCATCTGCCGATGAAGATGCGCGAACATCTTGTCTATGATGACACGCGCCTTTCGACGTTGACCGACGTCACGCCGACCCTCTATTACCTGCTTGGCCATCGGCCCATTGTGCAGAACGCGCTTTACGGCCGACCATTGTTCGCGGAGACGAAACAAGAGCTCGATAGTTACCCGCAGAAAGATCTTCTTTTGGCGTCAGACGTGCGCGCGGTGTATGGAATTCTAACGGCGGACCAGCGCTACCTCTATACGACCTACGATTCGCCGGCGCAGAGTTATCTGTTCGATCTCGCGGCCGATCCCAACGCCGAGCACAATATTTTGACTCCCGCGCTAAAGCAGCGCTACGACGAAGAGATCATCGAGCATCTCCATCTGATCGGCGACTTCTACGGATACAAGCCCGGAGTGGGCTCATTGCTGGCGGCAACCACGCATTAGATTCTTGCTGCTGGATTTTCCTCATGATCAAGGGCAAAATGGTCGGAGGCCAAGGGGTCTCAGGCCGGGCTGCAGAGACACTTACTTCTGCTCAGCCCACGCTAGGCCGTCCGCACCAGCGCCAGCATTGATCAGCCGCGTGACAGTCCAGTCTGACGTGCGAAGTTCAGCGATCTTGTGGCTCGCATCGCAGGAGACATAGGCAACCGCACCATCAGGGCGTATTACGACTTCTTGCGGAGCCGCGGGAACGTCGATGGTGTGCTCGATCTTCATCGACTTGAGGTTAAGAACCGCCACTTGCCGCACCGCGGGAAGCGCAATCACCAGCCAAAGTCCATCTGGCGTAGCAGCGGTCCCATAGCCGGTCGCTGGCAGTGGTATCCACGATTTGACCTTGCGCGTCGACGTGTCGATCACGGCGAGTTGCGGCTTCGTATGATCGGAGGTGAATGCGAGGCGGCCGTCGACGGAAAGCGAGATGCGTTGAATAACCGGCGCAACGGGGATTACATCGATGCTCTTTCGAGCGGCCAGGTCGAGCACAGAAATGGTGCCGGAACCGACGTTGGCGGTGTACCCATAGCGGCCGTCGCGAGTGATGGCAAGCATGTGCGACTCCGGACGCCCGGTCGAAACTGAGCCAACGATCTTAAGGCTATGCGGATCGATTACGGCGATCGCGTTGTCGAGTTCCGTGGTGACATAGAGCAGGCCGTCCTTCGGTCCGAACACGGGGCAATGCGGGCGGACTCCGTGGCCGAAGTCAACGTCGCCAATTACCTTGCGCGAGGCGATATCGATCACGACCAGATTGCTGCCGTCACTGCCAGGCATTCCGACCCCCGAATCGCCATAGATGGGCACGTAGGCGAAGCGGCCATCCGGCGACGCGATCACTTCGTGGCCAGTATTTCCGCCCTCCGCGACCGTGGCGACTTGCTGGCCGGACTCGGGGTCGATGATGCCAATCGTGCGGTCTCCCTTGTTGGCAACGAGCAAGACGCCGCGCAATGCGCTGCTCGCAGGAGAAGCGCCCGAAGAAGGCAACAGAACTGCACATCCAAAGATTGCATAACCAAAGATTGCATAACCAAAGATTGCATAAGCAAAGATCATCGGCAGAAGTATGTATGAGCGTTGCATAGGGAGCTCCCGTCGGTTCTATACAATCACTGTAGGTTACTCATCAGCTTGTTACTTCGCGCCCAGATCGTCGTGCTCGTGATAGTTCGGATACGGCGGACGTTTGATCTCGGGCAGCGGATGCTCTTTCAACTGCTGCATCACCACCTCGATTGCCTTCTCGAGCTGCGCATCGTGGCCCTGCCTCCAGGCAGCGGGTTCGAGATCGACTTCAACATCCGGCGCGATGCCGTGGTTTTCAACTTCCCACTCGCCGTTCAGGCCGTAGATCGCGGCTCGCGGCGCTGTAACGTGGCCGCCGTCGATTAGCTCCGGATAGCCGCCGATTCCGACGAGTCCGCCCCAAGTCTTCTTGCCGACCAGTGGACCGATTCCGGCCTTGCGGAAATACCACGGCAACGCATCGCCACCGGAGCCCGACATTTCGTTGATCATCATCACTTTGGGGCCATAGATTGCTTCCGACGGACTCGACCAGTCGTGGCCTTCGCGTGTGACCACCTTACTCATCATGGGGCGCCGCAGGTAGTCGATGATGTAGTCGGCGAGCTGACCGCCTTCGTTGAATCGTTCGTCGATGATGGCGCCTTCTTTGCCCACCTGCGAAAAGAAGTAGCGATTAAAGCTGGTGTATCCACCACCTGCGGTATTGGGCACGTGGACATAGGCAATACGGCCTCCGGTGGCTTGATCGACACGGCGGCGATTGCTCTCGATCCAGGCCAGATGGCGCAGATTTTCTTCACTCTCGACGGGAACGACGGTGACATCGTGGGAATCTTTTCCGTCCGCATTGGCACCGACCTTAAGCACGACCTGCTTGCCAGCCGTCTCTTCGAAGAAACTGTAGATGTTATTGGAGGCGTGCAGATCGCGACCGTTCACGGCGAGAATATAGTCTCCGGCTTTCACGTTCACGCCCGGTTGGGTCAACGGCGCTTCATTGCCAGGATTCCAGTTCTCGCCGTCGTAAACCTTGGCTACGCGATAGCGTCCATTTTCGAGACTGTAGTCGGCGCCGAGCAGACCGACTTTCAGTTTCTTGGGCTCGGGAGCTTCGCCGCCTCCAACGAACATGTGGCCGACCGTCATCTCGCCGAGACATTCCTGAAACAAATACGTCAGTTCGTCGCGGGACGCGATGCCCTCGAGGTAAGGCGCGTATTTTTTCTTGGCCTTGTCGAGGTCGAGGCCATGATAGTGCGGCTCGTAAAAGAAATCGCGCTCGATGCGCCAGGTTTCGTTGTAGATCTGCTTCCACATGGCACGGGGCTCGACGTAGACTTCCCATCCGTCAAGTTTGAGTGGACCGAAACCAGGCTTGGGCGGGCCGCCGGCGCCTGCAGCCGAACCGTCGTCGGTAGACGCCGTTGCCCAGGCGTCAGCTTTGCGATAGAGAATCTTTTCGCCATCGAAGGAGATGGTGAAGTCGTTCACTTCGTCCATGAACTTGTCGACCTTGCGCTTGCTGAGGTCGAACTTCTGGATGGTCTGATTTACGTTGGGGTAGTCATCATCGGTAACCACCAACGGCGCTTCCATCAGGAAAAGGACGCCGGACTTGCCTGCAAGCATGTTGCTGTAGTTCTTCGCCGGGATCGGCAGCGAGAGAATGCGCTGACCGAGGCTGTCGATGTCGATCTTCACGACGACTGGTTCGTCCTTCTTGTCTTTGTCCTTGTCCTTGGCGTCTTTGTTTTTATCCTTGGCGGCCGCCGATTCTGTTTTGCTCTTGCCTTCCGTTTTGTCTTTGGTCTGTTCCGTTGCCTTGTCTTTATCTTTGTCCTGATCGGAGTTCTTTTCGTCTTTCGGATTATTCTCCTCGTCGCTCTCCGGGGCGAGCGGCGACTTCTCATCCTTGCTGAGCACCGCGACGTAAACGCTCCGCGTAACGCGGTGCTCATCACTCGACATGTCCAGCCCGGCGGTCGCGAGCGCGGTATTCGTGGAGGCGGTGAAGTAGAGATATTTTCCATTCTTGTCGAAGCACGGATAGAGCGCGTCGCTCATGCCGTCGGTGACCTGAAAAGTTTTTCCCTGATCGAGTGAGTAAACGAAGATTGCGTGAAGGCCGCTTGGAAGCTGTCTGGTGTAGGCAATCCACTTATTGTCTGGAGACCAGGCCTGGCCGACCAGATTCGGCGCAAAAGTCCAGAAATAATCGGTGTCCACCAGCCTGGGCGTAGCGTTGCCGAGGTCGATATACCACAACTGCAGGCGCTTATCGAAGTAAGCGATTTTTTTGCTGTCGGGAGACCACGTGGGTGAATAGAAATACGACGGCGGATTGCCCAGGTTAATGTGGCGCACCGCGCCCAGCCCACTCTGATCGCGGATGGCCAGTTCATATTCACCGGACTCGTCAGAGAAATACGCAATCGACTTGCCGTCGGGCGACCATGCCGGATCGCGGTCGGCAACGGCTGGGCTGCGCGTGATGTTGCGAATGTCGCCCTTATCGGTCGGCACGGTGAAAATCTCTCCCCAGGCTTCAAAGACGGCACGCGCACCGGTGGGCGAGATACTGAAGTTCTGAATGCGTTTAGGATCGACCTTGGCGAAGTGCGGCCGCACGGCTTCGATATCACCGACGACGTGAATTGTTATGTTTTTTGCCTGATGGGTCTGCAGGTCGTAGAGCTTGATGGCGCCGAACTGCTCGATCACGATAGCGTCAGGGCCGGCCGAAGCTGTCTTGAAGTCGAGGCCGTCACTGTGCAGGGCCTCGGAAACCTGTTTGGTCTTCACGTCATAGGCGAAGAGACTGTCGGGCCCGTTGCGGTCGGAAAGAAAGTAAATCGTGTCTCCCACCCACATGGGATGATGATCGTTCGAGTTGTCGCGGGGAATCTTTACCACGCTGGAGTCTTCGAGATCGGCGATCCAGATGGGCGTAGTCTGGCCGCCGTGGTAGCGTTTCCAGGCCTGCTGCCACTTGGGATGCGGAACGTAAGCGATATGAGTTCCGTCGGGCGAGAACGAAGCGTCCTCGGCGATGGGTAGCGGCAGTTGTGTTGGCAAGCCACCTTCGAGGGGAACGGTGTAGAGCTGATCCTCGAAGTGCATGAAGCTGTTGCCCCAGGAGTTGAACAGGATTTTCTTCCCGTCGGGAGTCCAGCCAGCGACGTGCTCGTCGGCGGGATGGTAGGTCAGTCGTCGCGGCACGCCGCCGGTGGCGGGGACGACATAGACATCGCGATTGCCATCGTATTCGCCGGTGAAGGCGATCATCGAGCCGTCGGGAGAGAAGTAGGGAAGCGCCTCAATTCCAATGCCGGTAGTGAGGCGGCGGGCGTCGCCGCCGTCGCGGCTGACGATCCACAGATCGTTGGCGTAGTTGAAAACGATCTGCGTCTTGCTGACGGTGGGGAAGCGCAGCAGCAGCGGAGGATTCGACTGTGCTGCGGTGGTCTGCGAGAAGGTTGCGACCAGGGCGAACAAGACGCTGAACGAAATGACGGCTACGAGCTTTCGCATTTGGGCTCCGGAAGACTTACGTTAAGACTTCGGCGAACCGGAATCTTAGTGCGCGAGACGGAGCAGGGTCAAGGCAGGGCGGTTCCGATCGCCGAGTCGCATTAGCCGCTAGGACGTCGCCTCTAGGTAGGTTTCGGTTTGTTCTTCCCCGGCAGGCTCGCCGGATTCTCGTGAACCCGCTCGCGGAAGTTGCCTTTCATTCCGGCTGCCAGTTTGACGCTGGACTCGCCGAACTTGTCGCGCAGGCGGTCGGCAGCGGCCAGCGCATCTTTCCAGCGCTGCTGGCGGTTGCTATCGAGCAGATTAATCTGATCGGGTTGCGCTGTGAACGACGATGCCTGCACGCCCAGCAGACGAACCTGAGCGCCTTTTTTCCAGTTCTTGCGAAACAACGCGCGAATCTGTTCGAAGATCTCCGTGTCAAGCTGGGTCGGCGCTGCGAGAGTATGGGCGCGGGTGAGAGTAGTGAAATCTTTATAGCGCAGCTTGAGCTGAACGGTGCGCGCGTGGAATTGCGACTCGCGCAGGCGGCGCCCGACCATCTCGCAAAGCCGCATCAGTGTGGCTTCGAGCTGGCTGACGTCAGCGGTGTCTTCGTTGTACGTGTGCTCGTGGCTGATCGACTTGGCAGCGATGTCGGCTCCGACTTCCGAGTCGAACCATCCACCGGCATCTTCGCCACGGGCTTTGCCGGCCAGAGCGAGCCCCCATTTTCCGAAACGGTCACTCAAGTCAGTCTCTTCGAGACGCGCCAGGTCTCCGACTTTCTTGATGCCGAGCGCGTGCAGATGCGTCTCCATGACTTTGCCGACGCCGGGAATCTCGCGCACGTCAAGCGGCGCGAGGAACTTGGCCTCTTCCCCGGGAACGATCCAGAGCACGCCGTTGGGCTTGGCCTGCGCCGAGGAAACCTTGGCGATGAGGCGCGAGCTTCCGATCCCGACTGAACAATTCAGTCCCGTCTCAGCTTTCATGCGCAGGTGCAGACTGTGCGCGGCTTTCAGTGGAGGCCCGTGCAGGCGCTCGGTGCCGGTCATATCGAGATAGGCTTCGTCGATCGAGGCCATCTCCACTTGCGGAGAAAACGTGCCGAGGACTTTATGAACCTTTTCCGAACACTCGCGGTAGCGCTCGGGATGACCGTTGACGAAGATCGCGTGCGGACACATCTTGGCCGCGGTGCGCAACGGCATGGCGGAATGCACTCCAAATTTGCGCGCTTCATATGAAGCTGCGGAGACTACGCCGCGCTCGTCGCGCTGTCCCCCGACCACGACTGCCTTGCCCTTCAGCGATGGATCGAACAGTTCCTCCACCGAGACAAAGAACGCGTCCATGTCGACGTGGAAAATGGTGCGAGTGAAGGCGAGTTGGCGGGTGGCAGCCATGCTGCAAGCAATTTTAGCAGTGGCTTTGGAGTGAGCCGGCTAGCGCAATCAGATGTGCTCGAGCTATGACGCGCTGTTAGAATCCGCATTATGACCGGCCGCGCCATCAGGGTTACTTCTCGCATTGTTTTCTTTATCTGCGGTGCGACCTCGCTTTTGACATGCGCTCCTTACGTGATCCTCCAGGGGGTCGCCCTGCCGGTTCAGAGCGAATGGGTCATATTTGTGATTGCGCTGACACTGGTAGGCGTCTTCAACCTCTCGGTTGCGGTGCTGCCCCGCTCGTGGATCGCGAAAGCATGCAAGAAAGATCGGGACGATGAGCGCCTGTTTTCAGCGCCTCTCAAAATGCTCGGCGCCTTCGCGGCGATTGCATATCTCGTCGCTCTCGTGGCCTATCTTGCTCCGCACAGCTGGAATCTCAATCCACAACTCATGTTTGCGCTGTGTCCAATGTATTTCCTAAGAATGAACTTCGATCCCTCCCTGGTGCTTACCCTGTTCCTGCTCGCTCCCATGAATGCGGCGGTCTACGGCGCCCTCGGATCCACCTTCGGATACGCATGGCTGGCCTTCCGTAAACGAGCATCTCGTTAACTGATCGCTAACTGACCAGCATTTTTTCTGGCGTAGCCGTCGCCGCCCCGCGCATCTGCTTCACGCGACTGTAGATTTTTCCATACTCGCGAGCCGAGGCGTTCCACGAAAAATCTTTGCCCATGCCGTTGCGCATCAGAGCCTGCCATGAAGTCTGGTCGCTATAGGCCTCCAGCGCCTGCCTGATGGTGAGCAGGAGCGCCTCGCCGTTGTAGTCGGTGAACTTGAAGCCGGTGCCCTTACCGCTGCGCGCGTCCCAGGGTTCGATGGTATCGTCGAGTCCGCCGGTAGCGCGGACGATGGGCACGGTGCCGTACTTCAGGCTGTAAATCTGGTTCAGGCCGCAGGGTTCGTAGCGTGACGGCATCAGGAACATGTCGGCGCCCGCTTCAATCTTGTGGGCGATCGCGTTATCGTATGCAACCTTTACGGCAATCTTGTTGGGAAACTGCTTGTTGAGGCGCAAAAACATTTCTTCGTAGACTTTGTCGCCGGCGCCGAGGGCGACGATGATCATTTCTTCGCGGGCCAGACGGTCCGCGATCTGCGCGATCAGATCGAAACCCTTCTGGGCGGCGAAGCGGGAGACGATTCCGATCACCGGAAGTTTCGGGTTGGCCTTGCTGACTCCGAATGCGGCCAGCAGATCCTGCTTACAGTTGGCCTTGCCAGTGAGATCCTGCGGCGAATACTTGGCCGCGGTGAACTTATCGGTCTGCGGACTCCACTCCTCGTAATCGACTCCATTGAGAATTCCAGTCACGGTCGAGGCACGGGCGTGCAAAACCCCTTCGAGGCCAAATCCGTATTCGGCGGTCTGAATTTCGTGACTGTATTTCTTGCTGACCGTGGTGATGAAATCGGAGTAAGTCAACGCGCCTTTCAGGAAATTCACCTGTCCGAAGAATTCCATCTTCGACATCGTGAATAGATCCCAGGGCAGCATGAGCAAAGGCAGCGTTTCGGGAGGAAACAGGCCTTGATAGCCCATGTTGTGGATGGTGAAGACCGTTCCAACATCGCGGAAAGCGGGATCCTCCAAATAGATGGTGCGCAGCAGAACCGGGATCAAAGCCGATTGCCAGTCGTGACAGTGAAAAATGTCTGGTACGCCGAGAATTTTCGCAGCCTCCAGCACGGTGCGCGAGAAAAGCGCGAAGCGCTCGGCATTGTCGGGATAATCGCCAGTCGGCGTGCCATAGAGAGCATCGCGATCGAAATATTGCGGATATTCGACAAAATAGAATCGCACTCCGCCCTGACTGCCCCCGCTCACGACGGAAGCGAACCGGTACTCGTCGTCAAACGGAATCGTGACACTGCGAACCACAGTGGCAGGGTCCGCCAGCTTGGTCTGGCGATAGCGCGGCAGGTAGACGCTGACGTTGTGGCCCAAAGCCGCGAGCGCGCGCGGCAGGGCGCCGACCACATCGGCCAGCCCGCCAGTCTTCGAAAATGGAACGCCTTCGGAAGCGGCGAATACGATATTCATGAGGGCGGACCTCCAGAAGCGCGCACGATTTTCGCGGGGCACGCTATTATGAATGAGTCTCGGGCCGTGAGGGTCGTGCGGATGGAATGCATAGGACCAACTCCAGAGTCTACGTCTCGAGGCAGTGAGGGTCAACGTGCCAAAGGTCGCATCAACGCGCCGTCCGCAAGCCAAGCCTAAAATGGGCCAGCACTTCTTGGCCAGCGAGGATCTGGCGGCGCGGGTGGTCGACACTTTAGGCGACGTGTCGCAGAGCACGGTGCTCGAAATCGGCCCGGGACGCGGCATTATGACGTCGTTGCTGGCGAAACGCGCGCGGCGGCTGATCGCGGTGGAACTGGATCGCGTGCTGGCAGCGCAGCTACGGCTTCGATTTGGCATGACACGGAACATCGAAATCATTGAGGGTGACGTGCTGGCCATCGACTTCGACTCGCTGTTCGGACCGAAGCCCGGGCTCAGCCGTCCCGGCATTGACCTCAAGCCCGAGCCCGTGACGGTGGTCGGCAATCTTCCTTACTACATTACGTCTGACATTTTGCTGCGCCTGTTCGAGTTTTCAAAATACTTTGACAGCATTGTGATCATGGTGCAGCGCGAAGTTGCCGACCGTATCGCGGCGGAGCCCGGCGGACGCGACTACGGCATGCTGTCGGCGACAGCCCAGTTATATGCTCGCGTGGAAAAGTTGTTTACGCTGCCACCGGCGGCGTTCGTGCCTCCGCCGAAAGTGCATTCGACGGCGCTGCGGTTGACCATTGATCCGCAGCAGGAAAAGTTGGGAGTCGCGGGCGATGGCTTCATCGATTTTCTGCGCCTGTCATTTGGACAAAAGCGCAAAACTCTGTGGAACAATCTGAAGGCGAAATACGACGGAGCAGACCTGAAACGAGCTCTGGCCGAGGCGAAGGTGAAAGCTACAGCTCGTGCCGAGACGCTCAGCCTGGAAGAGAGCGCGGCCGTTTATCGCGCCTTGCGCAACCCGCAGGCTGAGTCCTAGCCTTGGACCCGTCGCATTAAGTTTTGTCTCCGTGCGCGCGAAAGGTTGAGGCCATGTCTACCACACCTCTGCGTCAAGCTGCGGTGGCAGGGCGATTCTATCCAGCCGATCCTGACGACCTGCGCGCCGAAGCGCGCGCCTATTTGTCGCCAGCGACTGCCGCAAATCACGCCCCGGTGCGGGCCTTGGGCTGCATCGCGCCGCACGCGGGATACATGTATTCCGGCAATGTCGCGGGCGCAGTCTTTGCGCACGTGGAAGTACCGAAGCGCTGCATCATAGTGTGCCCCAACCATACCGGTGTGGGTCACGCTCTAGCCATCATGAGCGAAGGCGCATGGCGGACGCCGCTGGGCGACGTTCCCATCGCAGCCGAACTCGCTGCAGCTTTGAAGGAGCGCTTCCCTGCGCTGCAGGAAGATTCGGCAGCGCATCGCGCCGAACATGCGGTCGAAGTGGAGCTTCCGTTTCTGCTGTTGCGGCAGCCGGAACTCAGCTTCGTCCCCATCGCTCTGGGGACTCGACAATTCGAGATTCTCGAACAACTCGGCAGGGCCATAGCCGAAGTCGTCGCTACCTCTGTGCCAAACGATCCCATCCTGATCGTCGCTTCGAGCGACATGAATCACTACGAGTCGGACGCAGCGACGCGCGCGAAAGATCATCGCGCCATCGAGCGCATTCTCACCCTGGATCCGCCTGGACTTTTCGACGTGGTCACGCAACAGAACATCAGCATGTGCGGTCTCGGGCCGTCGGTGGCCATGCTCACGGCAGTTCGGCAGTTGGGTGCGAAGTCGGCAGAGTTGGTCAAGTACGCGACTTCAGGCGATATTTCCGGAGACCGCGACCTGGTGGTGGGATATGCGGGGATTGTGGTTGCATAAGAGGCCGCAACCGGGAGCGAAAGCTCTTTCCACGCTCGCTTTGCGCAGGAGGACATCGCCAATTTCTGCGCTAGAATTTGCTCATGAAGCCCAAGACCTCATACCTCATTCTCTGCGTCGCCGGTTTTCTGCTTCCGTACTGGCAGTTTGTGCCGTGGGTGTTGCAGCATGGCCTGGACCTGCCGCTGTTTGTTCGTGAACTCTTCGCCAACCGAATCGGCGGGTTCTTCGCCATGGATGTCATCGTATCCGCCGTGGCCCTGCTCGTGTTCAAACAGAACGAGGGCAAGCGCCTGCCGATTCGACGAGGATGGCTGGTTGTAGTGGCGGAACTCACGGTTGGAGTTTCGCTCGCCCTGCCGTTGTTTCTATACCTGCGCGAGTTAGCACTCGAGCACAAGCCCCACGCCGCCTAGCGGCTCAATCCCTTCTCTTCGCTTTCGCCCCGTCGAGGCGTGCTTAGTGGAGGAGCATTGTTTAGAATCATTTCAGGGACCTTTCTGCTCCCCAACATCGTACTAATTCTTGGACGCCCCGAATCGGATGGTTTGAATTATGAAGCTCATACGGCCTTTGATTTTCACGCTGGCCATTGCTGGCGGTTTTTTCTACTTCACCACCTGGCGTTCAAACTCTCAGGGTAGTGCGCTGCATCCTTCGAACTGGCTGAGCCATCCCGCGCAGGTGGAGATCACTGAGGCCGCGCCAGGCGAAACGCTCGACGGCGAAGAGCAGAACAATATTTCCGTCTATAAGAGAAATATTCCGTCCGTGGTGAATGTTACCTCCCGCGCCATGACGTTCGATTTCTTCTACGGCCTGGTGCCGCAGGAAGGCCAAGGCTCAGGATTTGTGATCGATAAGGAGGGTCATATCCTGACCAACTATCACGTGATCGCCGAGGCGCGGCAGGTGGAAGTGACCATGCACAATCGCAAGAAATATAAAGCGACTGTGGTGGGCACCGATCCGCCGCACGATCTGGCGGTGATCCAGATCAAGGCGCCCGACCTCGTTCCGGCAGTGCTAGGCGATTCGCGCAATTTGCAAGTCGGACAAAAAGTGTATGCCATCGGCAATCCATTTGGCCTGGCGGGCACGATGACGCGCGGCATCGTGAGTTCGATTCGCCCGGTGCGCGAGCCGAACGGCGCGACGATCGACGAAGCCATTCAGACCGATGCGGCCATCAATCCCGGAAACTCCGGCGGCCCGTTGATGAACTGGCATGGGGAAGTCATTGGCATCAACACGATGATCCTCTCAAACGCGAACCAGAGTGCAGGCATTGGATTTGCCATTCCCATCAATACCGCGAAAGCCGTGTTGAATGATCTGATGACGCTGGGCCGAGTCCGGCGTCCGGCGCTGGGTGTGCGCACGATTCCGATCAGTGCCGAACTCGCGGATGAAATCGGCTTAACCGTCGACTACGGATTGCTGATCATCCAGGTCACTCCCGGCGGATCGGCCGATGCCGCGGGGTTGCGCGCCGGCACCGAGCGAGCTTACCTGGGAAATACTCCCATCATGCTGGGTGGCGATTTAATCGTGGCTATCGACGATCAGAAAGTCCAGGACGAAGACGACCTGTCGCAGATCATGAACAACCACCGCGCCGGGGATACCGTGAAGATCACCATCTACCGCAACAAGAAAAAGATGGAAGTGACCGTGCCGCTGGGCGAAGCGCGCCAGCAGGTGTGAGAAGGGCAGCTGTCAGCCATCAGCTCTTAGCTTTCAGTTAAGGCGGTCATCGAGTGGAATGAATGCATCGCAAATGGAACGGAAATCGTTACTAGTCATCACCGGTTCAATGGGCGCGGGCAAGACGAGCGTTCTGGGCGAGGCTTCGGACATCCTGGCACAACAAAACATTCCTCACGCTGCGATTGACCTGGATGCGTTCGGGCTTGCGCATCTGCCGTCCCGCGCCAGGAACGACGCCGTGATGTATCGAAATCTTCAGTGCGTCTGCAAAAACTACGCTGCCCTCGGAGTGCGGCGATTCCTGGTGGCACGCGCGATCGAAGACCGCGCCGCTTTGGAATGTTGCCGGGCGGCCGTGTCGGCGAGAAACCTCTTCGTTTGTCGGCTCACTGCGAAGATCGGAACCATGCGGCAGCGGGTCAAGAGACGCGAGTCTGGAATCTTGCAAAAGCAATTTGTTGCTCGGGTCGCAACTTTGAATTCCATGCTCGAGCGTGCGCGTGTGGAAGATTTAACGCTTGCCAGCGACGATCGTTCGGTGACCCAGCTTGCCCGCGAAATGCTGCTCAAAGCAGGATGGATTTCAAAGTAAGCCGTAGCCTCCTCTTGAAAACTCGACGCTTCCACGATAGTCTGTCGTCCTGCCTATGACTGCCGTCCTTTAATTCCGCTGATTGAATCGTTGAGCGAGATGCGCGCGGAAGTGTGCGCACGCAGCGCTCTTGCCCTGTTGTCCTAAATAGCGTTCTGTGAAAATCAGAAAGGATGATTCCCATGCAATTCGTGGATAAGGCATTCGCCCGCCGATTGGAGTCGTGCGAGGAGATGCCGCAAGTTTTATACGCGCGGGCGTTTCAGAAAACGCGGCCCGAGATTGGTGCGGCAGAAGAAGAAATTTGCGGCGGGCACATGGTGTTCGCTGGGCTGGGGTCGCCCATCGGACGGGCGACTGGTGTGGGCCTCGATCGTCCGTTCTCAGCGGCTGATCTCGATCGTGTGGAAGCCTTTTATCGGGCGCACGGCGCTCCGTCGCAAGTGGATTTATGTTCCATGCACGAGCCTGCCGTGTTCGAGTTGTTCAAGGAGCGCGGATATGCGGTCGCCGAGCTCAATAACGTCCTATACCGGAAGCTGGACGGAGATCCGAACTTCGAAGTGAAGTTCGAAGAGAAGCTCGGCCCGAACGTCTCTCCGCTTTCTGCAGGATGCGAGGTTCGCCGCAGTCTCCCGGAAGAAGCCGACATCGCGGGCGCGATCGTGGAAAGCGCATTCTTTCCCGACGGCGCGCCCGAAGCATTCGGCGGCCTGATCGCTCCCTTCTACCAGATGGCGGGGGCGCTGGCCTTCGTGGCCAGCGTCGAGGGAAAGCTGGTGGCGTGCGGCACGGGGCTGGTCATTCCCGAACACAGAGTCTTTGCGCTCTGCGGCGCCGGCACCCTCGCCGAGTTTCGCGGACGCGGTCTGCAAACGGCGTTGCTGCGCGCCCGCATGGCCGCCGCACTCGAGGCCGGATGCGAGTATGCCGTGGTGGTCACGAACGGCGGCACAACCTCGCAGCGCAACGCCGAACGCCAGGGCTTCCGCGTGGCCTACAGCAAGGCCACCGTGATCAAGAAGTTGGAGGTCTCCTGATTTCGCGCGGTCCCGGAGGGACCACTGACCATAGCCCGCCAGTTGACTGGCGGGAGGTAACGCGAGGCGACGGAACCGGGCCCCGTAGGGATGCCTGAAACCACGACGGAGCCCAACCGTCGATCCTCGCCAGGTCCGTCGACCACGAAGAATCGTGCGGTTGTTGCGATTGAGCATACGCCCATTGCATAGTGGAAGCGATGACGACTGACAACATTACCCTGCAAGGCAAGCACATTCGCCTGGAGCCCCTGGAGCACCGCCACATCGACGGCCTGGTCGCGGCAGCCGGAGACGATGCACAACTCTACCAGTGGAGTCCCGTCCCCCGGGGCAAGCTCGCGGCCGCGAGCTACGTCGACACGGCCCTGATCTGGCGCGATGCCGGCAGCGCCGTGCCGTTCGCGATTGTGCGAGCGAATGACGGTGCCGTCCTCGGCTCGACGCGCTTCTGGAATCTCGAGCGATGGTCGTGGCCGCAGGGCCATCCCTCGCACGGACGCGGCGTTCCCGACGCCTGCGAAATCGGCCACACTTGGCTGACCCGGTCTGCTATTCGCACTCCGGCCAACACTGACGCGAAGCTGCTCATGCTGACCCACGCCTTCGAGATCTGGCATGTGCTCCGCGTATGCTTTCACACGGATGCTCGCAACCAGCGTTCCCGCGCCGCGCTTGAACGCATCGGCGGACAGTATGAAGGAATTCTGCGCGCCCACCGCATGGCCGCCGACTACATCCCGCGCGACTCGGTACGCTATTCGATTGTGGCAGCGGAATGGCCGGCGGTGAAGCAGCGGCTGCTGCGGTTGGTGGATCGCCCGTAAATAGAACAACTCAGATCGACCGATCGAAGTAGCCAACACCCTTTGCCCCGGCCGCTAGTGAACGAGATCCGCCTACGGAATTGCCTTAGGTTCAATGCCATAATCTGCGACCCACCGATCATGCGTCTGCTGCGTGGCGGGCCATTGAAAGCATAGACCGTAGCCATCGGGATCGTGAAACCACAACTGCTTCATCCCGTACGGAGCGACTTTCGGCTCTTTCGAATTCACACCATTTACTCGCAGATGCTGGTAAGCCGCGTCCAGATCTTCGCAACCAAAAAACAGGCAGGTATCATCATGGGCCGCGACCCGTGCCGCATCTGGCGCAGCAGGGCGCTGGTCGGCTTCGTACGCAGTATTGAGCATCAACTCCGCGCCATTCAGTTTGAGCCAAGCCCAATTGCAGTCGTCTCCGGGCTGGGACGTAGCGTGAACCGTGAATCCGAGAATGTCGCGATAGAAACGGATGGCGGTGGGCATATCGAAAACCTGAACCAGCGGACAAATTCCGTGGATGTTCATGGGCGGACCCTCCTGCTTGGCCGGACAATATATCAAAAGACTGAATGGCAGAAGACTGAAACGCCAATTGAGGAACCGTCGGCAAACTCGCGCATGGGACCGCTTGACCCCCGGGCGGTGAGCCAGGGCCGTTCGAGTCTCAAGTGTGAGAAACTACTTTCGGTGCCGAAGACGTTGCTTGTGAACGTAGATTCCATTCGCGCTTACTGCATGTCGTTTCCCGAGGCTACGGAGAAGCTGCAGTGGGGTGACGCCCTGTGCTTCAAAATCAAGGGGAAGATGTTTGCCGTGCTGGGTCTCGATCGGGTACGGCTGACCTTCAAATGCACGCCGGAAAGATTCGCCGAATTGATTGAGCGCCAGGACATCCGGCCGTCTCCTTATCTGGGGCGCCACAACTGGGTCATGGTCGAGAGGCTGGACGCGTTGCGCCATGACGAACTGAGGGACTTGATCAGGCAATCGTATGAGATGGCAGGGGCGAAGGCGCCGAAACGCAAGGTGCGACCCGCAAAACAAAAGAAAAAGAAAACGAAGAAAAGGGCAGTGACGCCCAAAACTCGCAAGAAACGCAAGCAAGATTGATCGACAGCTGTGTACCCCAGGGTCCGCCGCCCTCAAACCCCTTCTCCGCGATTTGACTCTGCCCGCTTCGCTCGGCTAGCCTCAAGAGTTCGTTGCAATTCCGGACGCTTTTAACCCGCATGCGATCTCCGCATAAATCATTCATTTTGCTGCTGATGGCGCTTCTGGCGCTGGGTGCGGCCACTTTTGCCAGGGCGTCCACCCATCCCGTCCCTGCGGAGCACGCCATCGTGGTGAGCGTGCATGAGTTGGCGTCTCGCGCCGGCGTCGAGATTATGCAGGCCGGAGGCAATGCCGTCGACGCCGCCGTTGCCACCGGATTTGCCCTGGCCGTGGTGCATCCTCCCGCGGGAAATATTGGCGGTGGCGGATTCATGCTCATCCGCATGGCGGATGGACGTACTCACTTTCTTGACTATCGTGAAAAAGCGCCGGCGGCGGCGACGCGCGATATGTATCTGGACACTCAAGGCAACGTGATCCCCGATGCCAGCGAAATCGGTTACAAGTCCATCGGCGTGCCCGGCTCCGTGGCGGGCATGGTTTATGCGGAACGCAAATATGGCAAGCTGACCCTGCAGCAGGTCATGGCCCCCGCGATCCGATTGGCGCGCGATGGTTACGCGCTGACTTGGGGCGAGGCGGCCGATTTTCATGACCGTTTCTTAGCCGAATTCCCCGAATCGCATCGCGTGTTTCAGCGCAACGGCGACTATTACAAGCCGGGAGAGGTTTTTCGACAGCCTGATTTGGCTCGCACACTGGAACGCATCGCGGCCAAGCCGGACGATTTTTATCGCGGCTCGCTGGCGCGCGAACTGGCCGCGGCCATGCAAAAAGGCGGAGGCCTGATGACCGCCGATGATTTAGCGCACTATGAAGTGAAGGAGCGCGAGCCGGTACGCGGTACGTATCGCGGATTTGAAATCATTAGCGCGCCCCCGCCGTCTTCCGGCGGAACGGTTCTGATTGAATCGCTGAATATTCTGGAGGGCTACGATCTTGCCAAGATGGGCGACCGCTCGGCCCAGTCGATTCATTACACGGTCGAGGCTTTCCGGCGGGCATTTTTCGATCGCGCCGAGTTTATGGGCGACCCGGACTTTTCTAAGATTCCCGTGGCCCAACTTATCGACAAGAAATATGCTGCGGCCTGGCGCGAAACGATTGACCCGACCCATGCCAGCGCCAGCCAGGAGTTGAGGCGGCCCGCCATTTTCAACGAGTTGGAACAATATGCCGCCGCGCATCCACCCGTAACGACGTCGCCAGAGTCCAATCACACGACGCACTACTCCGTGATGGACTCCGAAGGAAACGCTGTGGCCGTCACCACCACCATCAATGACTGGTTCGGATCGCGCGTCACCGCCGACGGCTTGGGCTTCCTGATGAACGATGAGATGGACGATTTTTCCGCGAAGCCGGGCGTGCCCAATTCCGATGGCTTGCTTCAAGGCGAAATGAATGCGATCGGTCCCGGGAAGCGGCCATTGTCGTCGATGTCTCCAACGATTGTGGTGCATGACGGCAAGACTTTCCTGGTGCTGGGTTCGCCCGGAAGTTCGAAGATCATCACGACCGTGGCCAATGTTCTGATGGGCGTCGTCGATTACGGCATGAACATTCAGGAAGCGGTGAACGCTCCCCGCTTTCATAATCAATGGATGCCCGACGTGGTCAACGTGGAACGCTGGTTTTCACCCGACACCGTGAATCTGCTGCAGCACACGGGATACAAAATTGAAATTGGTTTGCACTACGGAACGAGCGTGTCGCCCTATTGGAGCGACGCCGAGTGTATCGCCGTAGATGGCAAGACCGGCGAGCGACTAGGCGCCACTGATGGTCGGGGCAACGGAAAGGCAGTAGGGTACTAGAAAAGCATTGCTGATTGTTGATTTCTGGTTGTTAATTGAAAATCAAAGGCATTCTAGGTTTTTGCTTTTCAATCAGCAATCAACAATCAGCAATCAATAAATTCCCAAAGGGACGCGTATGCTGAGAGCGGTTTCCACATATCTGTTCGTGAAAGAGCGGCTACACCCGGGCATTCTGGATGGGCTGACCCGCAGCGGAGTGCAGTCGGTCGAGATTTTCGCCGCGCGCCAGCACATCGATTATGCCAACCGCAAGCAGCACGTCAAGGAAATTGCCGAATGGTTCCGCGGCAGCGGCATTCCACTGAACTCCGTCCACTCGCCGCTGTATGCCGACTACGAGTGGGGACGCGCCGGAGCTCCGCCGGTCAACATCGCATCCACCGACCGCGCCGGGCGAATCGAGGCCATGGATGAGATCAAGCGCGCTCTCGAAATTGCCGAGCAAATCCCGTTTCGTTTTCTGGTGCAGCATCTGGGATCGCCCAACGAGAGTTTCAGCGAGAAGGGCTTCGAGGCGGCGATGACCTCGATCGAACACCTGCGGGCCTTCGCCAAGCCGCTCGGGGTGCGCATTCTGCTGGAAAATATTCCCAACGAGCTTTCCACGCCCGACCGCTTGATCGAGATGATCCGCGGCGCGCACTTCGACGATGTCGGCGTCTGTTTCGACGTCGGACACGCAAACATGGCAGGCTCCGTCCGAGAGGGATTTGAAATTCTGCGCAGCCATATTTGCTCGACTCACATCCACGACAACGACAAAACAAAAGATTCGCACCTGTGGCCGGGGCAGGGAACCATCGATTGGAAAGAAGCCATGGAACTGTTGCGTTCAGCCCCGCAAACCCCGCCCTTGATGCTGGAACTTGCAGAAGACGAAAAAGTAAACCCTCTGGACAAACTGGCGGAGACGTTCGAGAAGCTGGAAGGGAGCTAGGACATTGAGTAATTTAGTAATTGTGTAATTGTGTGATTTAGTAATTGTGTAATTGACTACGCTCAAGGGTTCTAAATTTCTCAATTACTAAATTCCCCAATTACTCAATCAAATTATGTCTTCTCCAGTCACCACAATCGCAGAAATCGGCAAGCACGAAGGCCAGTCGGTCACCATCCGCGGCTGGCTCTACAACCTGCGCGAGAGCGGAAAGTTGCTGTTCCCGCAGTTTCGCGACGGCTCGGGCATTATCCAGGGAGTCGTCCCCAAGAACGCCGTCCCGCCAGAAGTATTCGACGCCATCAAAACGCTGACCCAGGAATCGAGTGTGATCGTCGAAGGCAAAGTCCGCGCGGATAAGCGTGCACACGGTGGTTACGAACTCGATGTGGTCAACGTGCAAGTCGTGCAGCGCGTCCCGGAGTCTTCGCCCTACCCGATCACGCCCAAGGAGCACGGCACCGACTTCCTGATGGAGCATCGCCACCTTTGGGTGCGGTCGCAGCGCCAGGCGGCGATTCTGCGGGTGCGTGCCGAAATCATCAAGGCGGCGCGCGATTTCTTCGACGAACGCGGCTTCACGCTGACCGATCCGCCCATCATCACCCCGGCCGCGTGTGAAGGCACGAGCACGCTCTTTCCAGTCGATTATTTCGACGAACAAGCATTCCTCACGCAGTCGGGCCAGTTGTATGTGGAGGCGACCGCGATGGCGTTGGGCAAGGTGTATTCGTTCGGCCCCACGTTCCGCGCGGAAAAATCCAAGACGCGCCGCCATCTCACTGAGTTCTGGATGGTCGAACCGGAAGTCGCCTACGCTCAACTCGACGACATCATGGAACTGGCCGAGAGCCTGATCAGCTTCATCGTGAAGCGCTGTCTCGATAAGCGGCGCGTCGATCTGCAAACCATAGGCCGCGACATTTCCAAACTCGAAAAAATCGAGGCGCCGTTCCCGCGCATCAGCTACGACGATGCCGTCAAAAACCTCCAGGAAGGCCACGCCAAGGGTGCCTTGGAATCGAAATTCGAGTGGGGCGGCGACTTGGGCTCGCCCGACGAGACTTATCTTTCGGCGCAGTTCGACAAGCCGGTGATGGTGCACCGGTACCCGGCGAAAGTAAAAGCGTTCTACATGGAGCCCGACCCGCAGCGTCCCGACCTGGCTCTGTGTGTCGATGTGCTCGCGCCCGAAGGCTACGGAGAAATCATCGGCGGCTCACAGCGCATGGCATCGTACGAATTATTGTTGCAGCGCATCCGCGAACACAATTTGCCGGAAGAGGCGTTCCAGTGGTATCTCGACCTGCGCAAGTTCGGCAGCGTGCCCCACGGCGGATTCGGCATGGGCATTGAGCGCGCCGTAGCCTGGATCTGCGGCCTGGAACACGTCCGCGAGACCATCCCATTCCCGAGAATGTTGTACCGGCTCTACCCATGAGAGATTGAGTAATCGGGAGACCTGAGATTGAGTAATTGGGAAATTTAGTAATTGAGTAATTTAGTAATTGAGTAATTTAAGAATCAGGCGACTCTAGGTTTTCAATTTCTCAATTACCAAATTTCTCAATTGCTCAATGGTCTCAGTCCCCGTCGATTGACCCTATGATGACTACAGCGAGCTCCTCCAGCATCACTCCCCGAAAAATTCGCGTCATTGGCGTTCCCCTTGATCTTGGCCAGTCGCGCCGCGGCGTCGACATGGGGCCGTCGGCCGTTCGCGTGGCCGGGCTTGAGGCGCGCCTCGAAGCTCTGGGACACGAAGTCGAAGACGCCGGCAACGTGGCCGTCGCCATTCCTGAACAGAAAAAAGAAGGCGACACCCACGCCAAATATCTAAAAGAGATCACGGCCACCTGCACCAAACATGCGGAGCTGGTGGTCAAGACTCTGGAAGCCGGCAAAGTTCCCCTGGCGCTCGGTGGAGATCACTCTATGGCTGCGGGCACCGTCTCTGGTGTCGCCGAATTTTATCGTCGCCAGAGCCAGTCGGTCGGCCTCATCTGGATCGACGCCCACACCGACATCAACACGCCTGAGTCGTCGCCCAGCGGCAACGTGCACGGCATGCCGCTGGCCGCTCTGATGGGCCTGTGGCCCTCCGAACTGGGAAACATCTTCGATTTCTCGCCCAAGGTGAAGCCGCAGAATTGCGTGCTGGTGGGCGTGCGCGACATCGACGCCGTGGAAAAAGAAAACGTGCGCCGCGCCGGCATTGGCGTGTTCACCATGCGCGACATCGACGAGCGCGGCATGCGCACCGTCATGGAAGAAGCCCTCCGCATGGCCGGACGCGGCACCGCCGGCTACCACATCTCGCTCGACATGGACTGGGTCGACCCCGAAGACGCGCCCGGCGTGGGCACTCCCGTGCGCGGCGGCGCGACCTACCGCGAAGCGCATCTGGCAATGGAGATCATTGCCGACCACGGCCGCCTGTTGAGTTTTGAAATCGTGGAAGTGAATCCCGTGATTGACGAGCACAACCGCACCGCCGATCTGGCCGTGGAACTGGCGCTGTCGGCGTTTGGGAAGAAGATCCTCTAGCCGCAAAATCCTTACCGGCCTGCATTTATAATGTCGCGCAGTATGACTCTCGCCTCTGGCACCAAGCTTGGCCCTTATGAAGTTCAATCTCCTCTCGGCGCGGGCGGCATGGGCGAAGTCTACCGCGCCCGCGATACGCGCCTCGATCGCACGGTCGCCATCAAGGTTCTGCCCGAGCATCTATCTGCCAATCCCGACCTGAAGCAGCGCTTCGAGCGCGAAGCACGCGCCATCTCTTCCCTCAATCATCCGCGCATTTGCACCTTGCACGATGTTGGCCACCAGGATGGCGTCGATTTCCTGGTGATGGAATATCTCGAAGGCCAAACTCTGGCCGACCGCCTGCGCAAGGGACCAATACCCCTAAAAGAGGCGCTGAAGATCGGAATCGACGTCTGCGAGGCCCTCGAAATCGCGCAGCGAGCCGGCATCGTGCATCGCGACCTGAAGCCCGGCAACATCATGCTGACCAAAACCGGCGCCAAGCTCATGGACTTCGGCCTGGCCAAACCGGCGAATCCGGGCGTGCCTTCGTCGGCGAGTGCGCCGCTTTTGTCCGCCGCGAAGACCATGAGCGGGGCCACGCCGCTCTCGCCGCTAACCAGCGCTGGAATGATGATTGGCACCATTCAATACATGGCACCCGAGCAGATCGAGGGCAAGGAAGCCGACTCGCGCTCGGACTTGTTTGCCCTCGGCGCCGTGCTCTACGAGATGGCGACCGGCAAACGCCCATTCGAAGGCAAGAGCCAGATCAGCCTGGCCAGTGCGATCCTCGAAAAAGATCCAGATCCGATTCGCAAGCTCAACCCGCTGACGCCGGCGGCATTTGAGCGTGTGGTGAATACCTGCCTGGCGAAGAATCCAGAAGATCGTTTCCAAAGTGCGCACGATGTGCGGCTGGAACTCGCGTGGATCGCGGACGAGCTTCCGCACCTCACTGCGCCGCGGCCGGAAACTGCCGGCAGCCCGGCGTTTCGCTGGCTGCCTTGGGCAATCACCGCGGCGGTTGCGCTTCTCGCCGGCGTGGCGCTGTTTCTTGCATCCCGCGAAAAGCCCGCTCCACGCTACACTCACGTCACCTTCCGCGAGGGCACTCTTTTCGGGGCACGCTTCTCTCACGACGGTCAGACGATTGTTTATGCCGGACGCTGGGAAGGCGAGCCCACGCAGATTTTCGTGGCTCGGGTGGGCAGTCCGGAGTCGCGTCCGCTCGGCATTGCCAACGCCGAGGTTGCGTCCCTTTCCGCCTCGGATGAGCTGGCGATATTCCAGGGCTGCCAGCAAAATTTCAATCTCAATTGCGGCGGCACGCTCGCCACTGTGAATCTCTCCGGAGGATCTCCTCGAACTTTAGCCGAACGCGTTGCCCAAGCCGACTGGCATCCCGATGGCAAACGGCTGGTCCTCAGTATCACATCGCCGGACGGTCCGCGCCTCGAATTTCCTCCTGGCCATGTTCTCTACCAGCAGAAGGCCGGTTGGTTTGGCTATCCGCGTTTTTCGCCGGATGGCAGCATGATCGCTTTCGAAAATCATCCCATCGCGGCAAATGACGATGGAGAACTCGATCTCATCGATTTGAGCGGGAACGCTTTAAACGGGAACGATTTAAACGGAAAGCGCTCGGTGCTTTTCCGCAGCAACAGTATGGAGGGCCTTGCCTGGACTCCAGACGGAAAAGAGTTGTGGTTTGCCTCCACCGCCAGCGGAGGCTGGGCTGACACGCTCTATGCCGTCAAACCTGGTGGTCATCCCAGAATTGTCCTGACCTTGCCTTCGATCCGCCTGCACGACATTTCCAAAGATGGCCGCGTACTGCTTTCTCAGGAATCCTGGCGGCGCCAGGCCAAAGGGTTTTTCCCAGGAGACAAAGCCGAGCACCTCTACTCCTGGCTCGACAGCACCGAGCCGACCGCTCTTTCCGCCGACGGTCGTTTTCTCTCGTTCTACGAAGCCGGCGAGGTCTATGCTGTCGAAAATGATGTTCAGGGGTACTATCGTGCGACCGATGGTTCTCCTGCCATTGGTTTGAGCGCTGGATTTCCAGTCATTTCACCAGACGGTAAGTGGGTAGTCATCGGTTCGAATCACAGTGAACCCCGGCGGCCCTTGCAGCTTCAGCCGCTGGGGCCGGGCCAGGCCCGGGATCTACCCACGCCCGGACTTGTCGCCTTCGACCAAATCGGCTGGTCGGACGGAGGAGAGCGCATCGTCTACGAGGCGCAGAACGAGCACGGTGAATGGAATGCTTTCACACAGCAGGTCGCGAACGGCCAGCCTGTGCGCATCGCGCCGGCACGGTTCTCCCATCCAGTCATCTCACCCGATGGTAAGACCGTAGCCCTAGCCGGATTGCTGGGAGGGATCTCTGTCTATCCCGCCGATGGGGGCCAGCCAGTCGCGGTGAAAGCCGCGATGGATAGAGAGGTGCCCGTGCGATTCGCCCAGGGCGGGAAATCTTTGCTGGTGGTCGAGCCCACCGGCCAGGAACTGGCTCTGACTGAGATTGATTTGGCCAGCGGCCGTCGGCAAACATTGAATCGCTTCAGCACGGGCCTTCCTAGCGTTTGGACTTTCGCAGCTACTCCGGATTTGAAGTATTACGCCTATACCCTGGAGCACTATACGTCGGTTCTTTACACGGTGGAAAACCTGCGCTGACCGATGATGGCCGAGGACGACCGACTCTGCGATTACAACGGCATCACGTTGTTCGACAGAGTTGCTCGACAGAGTTGTGCGGCAGATGAGAGTGATATTCCTCTTTTTTCAAGTTTTGAAAGCTGCAGCGTACCACCCCTGCGATTGACGAGACACTTCGTCCGCGTCCACACTGGAAGGTCATGGAAAAGATTCGAGTCGGCATCTTATTCGGCGGGCGTAGTGGTGAGCACGAAGTTTCGCTGCTTTCGGCTGCGTCGGTTCTCAACGCGATTGATAAAGAAAAATACGATGTGGTCCCCATCGGCATCACAAAAGATGGCCGCTGGCTGACGGCAGAGCACGCCGAAGATCTGCTAACCGGCAAACTGGTGCTCGAGCCGCGCAACCTGCGGGCCGGCGATCCCGAGACCACTTCCCCCGCGGCAATATTAGCCCGCGGTGAAGCTGTCGTCGTGCCGCCCGAGCCCGTGCACCGCCATCGTGGCCTCGTGCCGTTTCAAACCGACGCTGCCCTCACCCGCCGCGCCAGCGACCGCGCCATCGACGTCGACGTAATCTTTCCAGTCCTGCACGGCACCTTCGGCGAGGATGGCACCATCCAGGGCCTGCTCGAACTCGCCGACATCGCTTACGTAGGCGCGGGCGTGCTCGGCTCAGCCGCGGGCATGGACAAGGACATCATGAAGTCGTTGTTCATCGCCGCCGGAATTCCCATTGTGAAGCACGTCACAATCCTGCGCGGTGTCTGGGAGAAGGATCCCAAGAAAGTTCAAAAACTGGTCGAGAGCAAGCTCACCTACCCGGTGTTCGTGAAGCCGGCGAATCTCGGCTCATCCGTCGGCATCAGCAAAGCCCACAACCGCAAGGAACTTGGGCCCGCAATCGAAGAAGCCGCGAAATTCGACCGCAAGATTGTTATCGAACAGGGCGTGGGCGGCAAGAAAGAAAAAGCCCGCGAGATCGAATGCTCGGTGCTGGGCAATGACGAACCGGCAGCGTCGGTGCCGGGAGAAATCGTTCCCGGCAAAGAGTTCTACGATTACACCGCGAAGTACGTCGACGAAGGTTCGCAACTGATTATCCCCGCCAAGCTCACCAAAGCCGAAACCAAGAAAGTTCAGGAACTCGCCGTGGCCGCATTCCAAGCCGTGGACTGCTCCGGCCTGGCGCGGGTCGACTTCCTCATGGACCCGAAAACCCGCAAGATTTTCCTGAACGAGATCAATACCATGCCTGGCTTCACCGCGATCAGCATGTATCCCAAGCTGTGGGCCGCGTCTGGACTGGCCTACGCCGACCTAATCGATCGCTTGATTCAACTCGGCATCGAGCGCCATGAAGACAAGAAAAAGAATCAATACACCCGGTGAAAACCGAGAACCAAGAAGCCACGAACCTGCCTGAGCGGGTCCGTTTTCCTTCGTGATCCTTAGTGTCCTTCGTGGTTAATGCCTTATCTTACTTCTGGCACGTAAAGCTCCCCGCGTCATTCGTATCGCCCTTGCCCTTATACTTCGCCGCTTGCGGATACGCGCACAACGGCCGCGTCATCCTCGGATGCTGCCGCTCATCGCCGTCATACTTCGCGGCAATAATGGTCGATGGCGCCTCATTCTTCTCCACCCAGTGTTCCAGAGCCGCGTACACGCTGCGCTGCGGATCGTCGAACGTCAACTGGCCAACTTGACCGAACGAGTCAGTCCCGGGGCCGCTGTCGCAGTGCTGCATTCCGGGCACCATGTAAAGGCGCACAAATGAATCCACATCGCTCTTTCCCAGCTTCGCGACGACGCTCTCGTAATAATTGACTGTATTGAGAGCGGGAATCGCCGGATCGTTCCACCCGTGGTACAGAATCAGCTTTCCGCCGCGCGCTTGGAATGCTTTGAGATCGGGGTTGGTGGCGTTCAACGCGCTCGCGGTTTTTTCATCAGCTAACTTCAGCCCGGCCTCGAGCGTAAATGTCTTGTAATCCCATCTGCGATCTTCATACACCATGTTCGCGAAGTATCCGGTCCCGAACATCGCCATCAGACTCCGTCCCGGAGCCGGGCCAGTGATCCAGAGGCCCCAGCCACCCGGCCCGTCTTCGCTGCCGGGCAAGTATCCGGGGAACACTTCGTGGCCACGCGCATCATGCAGGCCCGCATAAATCTTCTTCAGCGCTGCGGCTTGCGGCGCAGTCAGGCACTTGTCGGTGTCCTCACCGGACTTGCACCGGATGGTTGCCGGATCGAAGTGACATTGCCGAGGATCGTTGAGAATTCCGTCGCGCACGCCGTCGAGTGCGTCGCAAGCCTTAACCACGGCCGCCGCAATCGTCGGAATTTTCGGCTGAGGAATAAAACTCGCCGCATCGAGTGTGAGCGCCTGCGTGTCCGCCGCCCCAGTCGCCAACAATGCCGTCCAGTAGTTCGCCGGAGCCCCGGCCAGAATGCCGTCATAGTCTGCGGGATAGCGCTGTGCCTCCATCAACGCCTCGCGCCCACCATCAGAGCATCCCACAAAGTAAGAACGCTGCTCGCTCTTTCCATAGAACGCGCGCACAGCCTCTTTAGCGACACGCGTCATCTCATGGATTCCGCGATGGCCGAAGTCGACGACTTTCTCCGGATGTCCCAGCGCCCACGACGCATCCACAGGCGTTTCCGCGTCGTGGCCGGCGCTGGTCCCGGTCGCCGCATACCCTTTGCTGACGGCCGCGCCAAGTTGCATGTAGTCGATTACTCCCGCGAATCCGCCGTTCCCGATGCCTTGCAGCTTGCCATTCCAACCCACAAGCGGCATCCACACTTCGATCCTGATGTCCGAATCGGTGGTCGGCTTGGCCATGACCACCACGCGGCAAAACGCAGGTACGTTTTTATACGGAGCTGTAAGGTCACGATTGTCGGAAAGACCGGGAGGACCTGCGAATCCTCCGGCCTCAACCACATCGGCGAAGATGATTGTGGCTCCAGAGATTTTGGATTCCATCAGCGGCTTGCAGGTGTCCTGGGCGAGAACGACGAAGCTGGAAGCTAGAGGAAAAACTGCCAGCAGAGTTGCGTAGCCTACCAGCGCGGCAAAGCGCTGCGGCGTTGCGAAGTTAAGAGGAACTTTTCCCCCGACCGTCCCAATCACTCGCATGGCTTCCATCACCAATATCTTCAGATTTCTTGGACTCTGCGAGTGGGAATTGTACACCGGACCGTTATTTGATCTGGCCGTACACCGAGAGCATCCCCTGGCACGTTGGCGTGGTGCTCGTGGCGAGGAACGACGCGGTGCAGTTGACGTTCGGTCCTCCCGGCAGACCCGGAGCGTAACCTGCGACTCCTCCGGGCACGAAAACGAATCCGTTCGCCACCGTCGGAACTGTGAATTTCACCGCTCCCGGACCATAATTCTTCGTGCTGGTGCTGCTTTCCCAAAGTGCCTTCAGCCCTGTAACGCCGTTCATCGCTTGGGGCACTGCTTGATAAGCCGTGAGAATGGCCGGCCTCGCCGGGTTCGACTCGAAGACGAGTTTCTTGTTCGGAGCCCATTGCCCGAAGGCGCCGACGTTGAGTGCCCAGACTATGCCCGTGCTCGACGCGCTGCCATTCCATGAGACGACCGGCACTGTGCCCGGCCAAGGATAAGTCTTCGGAGTCGTCTCGGTGACGCCTGCCGTATTAAACAAGCCGCTGGCCGTCATTTGATAGGCCACCAGCGCAGTCGGAGAGTTCGTGGTTCCGGCTCCGCCAACATACAGGTAGTTCAGCCCTGACCCCGCCCAAAAGGCTTCCGTACCGTGAATCCCGGGCGAGTCCAGAATCGTCCCGAGGTTCTCGCCGGCGTTCACGCCCTGGAAACATTGCGCGATCGCACCATTTCCGGGCGTGGGTGCCTGGGTGCAAGCCGTGTCGGCTTCGTTCGAGGGCTGTATTCCATTACACGCGTATCCGCATCCATCCCAGCCTCCCATGTTCGTCTGCAGCGTGTTGTCGGTCTCCAGGCTGGCGCACATGTCGTAAATAACGCCCTCTTTGCCACCGGCCACAAGGGCTTGGCCCGAACCGCAAACGTTGGGAACCCCAATCGGCGACACTAGCGTTACCCCGCCTGACCCGAGGTCCAGATCTCCCGCTCCTCCGCCCGATCCGAGGCTGAAAGAGTATCCCGCCGGACAAGTATTGGGCCCGTAGGCGGAGCAGACCTTCACTCCGCCGTCATTCAGGCCCGCATAATCGTTGGGCGTGTAGTAATCGACCGCTGTCAGCCCAGTGGTCGCGCTGCTTGCGATTTTCACTACGCTCTCTCCGAAAGCGGTAGCTCGTGTCGAATTGCCGTTCCAGTTTCCGTTCGCGACCGAAAGGTATACGTTGCCCGCGGAATCCACGGCTGGCGCTGCGCCGCCCATCCAGATGCCGCCGTTCTGGTTAGTTTGTCCTTCTTCGGTGTCAAAGACCGAGTTAGAGGTGGCGATGGGCGAGAAGGTTTGAGTCTTGTAGGAGAACGACAGTCCAGCTAAATAGCCGCTATAAGGTGCAATATCGCAATACGACCCAAAGCCAACATAGATATTCGCTACGCCGATCGTGCTCTTAAACATGGCCAGGCCCGGCCGCTGATTCTCAGTCGCTGCCGTGAGCGGCGACGGAAGTAGGCTGGACATGTCGTAGGGCGAGCCTGTGGCCTCTGTGCCGGTGTTGAGAAGAACGGCATGAATACGGTACGGATAGAGATAGGTGTTGTTTCCGTTCGGCACCTGGTGGGCGCTTACCACGTACATGATAGGCGGCGTAACCGAGGTATCGATCACCGGCGTGCTGGTGATGCCGCTCTGCGGAATGATGTTGTTGCAGGGAAAGGTCAGGTACGTCGGCAGCACATTGAAAGGAATCGCGTACTCGCTGCCGAACTGGTTGCTGCCGTTCAGACTAAGACTCCAGCATTGCGTAAACTTAAAGCTGCCGGCCGTGTCGGTGTAAGTAAAGGCGTAGACCGTATTGTTTTGGGTCGCAACCAGCACTAGGTTATAAGGCCCGCCCGACGAAGGGCAGTTCGGAGTATTCAGCGTGACCGCCGAGAGATACAGCGGCTGCGCGTAAATGAGACCGTCGACAGTCGCGGTTGCCAGCAAACCGAAATTCTTGGGGGTTACGTTCGAGGGCGTCAGGACCGTCTCGTTGGGCTCGACCCCGTCCCGCGCATTGTCGTTATGGTAGGTGCTTACGCAGGGGCTGCCGGCAGTCTTGCACGCCCCCGGCATGCCCTTAATCTGCGCCTGCGCGATGGTTGCGGAAGTCATGGCAAAGATCGTGGCAACGATCGTTGTAGAAACGATCGTTGTAGAAACGATCGTCGCGGAAAGGAGAATCGTGGTCAGAATGGTGGCCAAGCGAAGAATCCGGGGATAAATGCGGGGTAGCACGATGCCTCCTGAGGCGATTCAAGATTGAGGACGGGCGTTGTTGGTGGACTACAGGGATGCCGAAAAACTGGGGGTATTCAGAATGCCGTGGGATCGGCTAATTGTCAATAGGAACGCGGGTTTTGCAGTGGTTTAGCCTTAAACTTTTATCTTTGCGTGATCCCGAACCGCAGCGCACTTCAGCTGCGGGAGAGCCTGCCCTGAGCGGAGCCGAAGGGGACCTCCAAGGCAGGAAATCCCCCGCTCTTCCGGCGCAGGGGACGACTGTCTCTTTGAGCACAGCTAAGTTAAGTACTTTTATTTCAGCGTCTAACGGGTGATTTCTTTTTCCACTTGACGCCGCCCCCCGCATTTTGTAGCATCGTAGCAACAAGTCCACTCTTCCGGTAAATCGGGGAGGGGACCTGAATTTCATGCAGAGTGGCTGAGGGACGAGCCCTGAGACGCCACGGCAACCGATCTAGGATCATATATCCTGGGTGTCTGGTGCCAACTCTCTCCTGGAAACGGGGAACATGGGATTCGGAACGCGCGCTGTATTTGGCATTCGCTTTCCGACGCCTCTTTTCCATTCCAGGAAAAAGAGGCCTTTTGATTTTTAGGCCGCTTTTTTGAGGCTCGTACCCAGCTACTCGCTCCGATTTCGAGTTTACGGAACTTGATTTCGAGTTTACGGAATAAGAAAGCGAGTAGCCCATGTCTCACGATCAGTCGAACTACGAACTGCGGTGTCGGGAATGCGGACGGTCGTGGGGAAACCAGCCCCGCTCCATCTGCGACGACTGTTTCTCTCCTCTGGAAGTTGCCTACGACTACGACGCCTTGAAGGCGGAGATCTCCCGAGGAACGTTCAGCCGGGAGCGCATTTCCCAGCGGCCGCCGAACATGTGGCGCTACTCCGAGCTTTTGCCCCTCCCCCAAGGGTACGAACCGCGGCTGCCGGTCGGCTTCACTCCACTGCTGCACGCTCCACGATTGGCGCAGCAGTTGACTGGGTCGACTGGCACGGGTTCGAACAGCGCTAGTTCGGCTGCCGCGAAGAATCTCTACATCAAGAACGACGCGGTCTGTCTGCCCACGCTGAGCTTCAAAGACCGCGTGGTCGCCGTTGCTCTGGCGCAGGCAAAGGCCTTCGGGTTCGACACTGTGTCGTGCTCCTCGACCGGAAACCTGGCCAACGCCGTGGCCGCGCACGCCGCCCGCGAAGGACTCAAGGCGTGGATATTCATCCCCTCCGATCTCGAGCCCGCAAAGATTCTGGGCACCAACGTTTTCGGCGCAAAAGTCGTGCGCATTGCCGGCAACTACGATCAAGTCAACCGGCTGTGCTCACAAATTGCCGACGAACATCGCTGGGGCTTCGTCAACGTCAACCTCCGCCCGTACTACGCCGAGGGATCGAAAACGGTCGGCTTCGAGATCGCCGAACAACTGGGCTGGCGCCTGCCCGATAACGTCGTCTGCCCCATGGCCGGCGGATCGCTGATCGTCAAAATCAAGAAGGCATTCGATGAACTGGTCAAGCTGGGCCTGGTTGAAGGCAAAGAAGTGAAATTCTTCGGCGCGCAAGCCACAGGCTGCTCTCCGATTTCAACCGCAGTCAAGACCGGCAGTTCCGAGATTGAACCGCAGAAGCCGACCACCATTGCTCGCTCGCTAGCCATCGGCAATCCGGCCGACGGGCATTATGCGATCAAGACCATCAAGGGCAGCGGCGGATGGAGCGAAGACGTCAGCGATCCCGAATTGATCGACTCCATCAAACTGCTGGCCGAAACCGAAGGCGTCTTCACCGAAACCGCTGGCGGCGTAACCGTCGGCACCGCGCGCAAGCTGTATCGTCAGGACCGCATCAATCCCGAAGAAACCACTGTCCTGTGCATCACCGGCAACGGTCTGAAGACCACCGACGCGCTCACCGGCATCTACCCGACGGAAGCGGCGATTGCGCCGAAGCTGACGGAGTTCGAAGCGTACTTGCAGCAGACACTGAATCGGGTGGAGATCCCCGGCGTAATCGCGGAAGGCGTAGGAGCATAGAGCGTAGCCCCGGACCATTTCGTCCGGAGGCCGGGTTTATTGCATTGTCAGTGCAACGCCGGACGGGACCCTTCGACTTCGCTCTGTCGAAAATCCCCATTTCTCGCGCAAAGAACGCGCGAGAAATGGGGCACCCGGCCGCCACGTGAGTTTGAACTATGGCAATCACCGTACAAATTCCGACTGCACTCCGCCGCATGACAGCAGGCGTCGCCTCAATCACGTGCGCCGTGTCGAACCTCGGCGAGCTGTTCTCCGTGTTGGACGAAAAGTTCCCCGAACTGAAGCCGCACCTGCGCGACGACCAGGGCCAGGTCCGTCGCTTCCTCAACATTTACGTGAACGAAGAAGACATCCGCTTCCTCGGCGGCCAAACCTACGCCTTCCAGGAAGGCGACGAAGTTCTGCTGGTGCCGTCCATCGCAGGCGGCGCGAAGTTGTCGGTTTTCCCCGGCCGCCTCGCCGGGCTAGAGGCCGACCTCCCCGGCTCCGTCTAACGACGATTGGCTTGTAGTGAGCTGCCTGATTACAACGGTTGTCCCACGATCGACGTAAGGTGAGTAGAAACAAGAACCATTTATCCCTTCAAAAGAGGCCACAGAAATCGAACCCACCATGGCATCGGTCTAAGGGCAAAGAGGATCTCCCCCGACTTTGGCTGAATCGCTGGCTTAGGTTTCCCTTTTGCCGCGTATGGCGATAACACCACACGCCCTCCTTGTACCACTTCTTCTGTGGAGACCCGCACAAGGCAAGTGCAATCCCAATGTGGACCGCTCAGTGCGGCGCGAATATAAAAGTAAGCAGGCGCAGGTTTCGGAAGGTCAAACCCCGCTCGACCCGCGGTGTCGGTTACCAGGATTAGGTCGGCGGTAAACGGCTTGATGATGAGTTTAAGCCGTTCGTCTCTTTCGTTTATTGCCGTTCCGCTAATTCCAGAAATGTAAACGCGCTGATTGCCCACCGGGCTGTCATTTGTGAGATTAACGAGACGAATGCTCACCCTCTGGCCGAAGCAAACAGCGTTCACGCAAGACAAAAATAGTATGGTGATCTGAAGACGTGTTGCCCTCATAGTTTCAGCATCAACCCTCTCCTCGACGCCGGTCAATGCATGCAACATCAATTCTGAATCAACAGGCAACTGCTCGCGAATTAATTACTTAAAGCAGCAAATAAACAGCAGACTGCCGCTTTGCCCCAAGGACGCTCTCATTGGCCATCCCGAGAGGCGGTCAGCTGGTGGCGGGTAAGTCTACTGGGAAGGCTCCGCCGAGACCGTGCCCGTCGAAAGATGCAATTCCTTCGTGCGCTCAATCACCCATTGCGGAAATGCCGGAGCGCCCTGCGGAATCTTGCCCTGCGTGATTGCCCAGTGGTCGATCCAGCCCGTGCCTCCCTCGCCGACGTAAGTGTCGGGCAGGCTGTAGGCCGGATCGCCGAGCGCGTCTTCGAGAGTGATGAAGCGGTAGCCGCGCTTGCGCAGCACGTCGAGCAACTCGCCAATGTGGTCAGCTTCGAGATTGCTGGCATGCAGCAGCAGAATCTGCTTCGGTTCGTAGCCGACAATTTTGGCCGAAAGCTGCTCGGAGTACGCGAACACCGCGTCGTGGTAGGCGAGATAGTCTTTTACGATGCGCTGCTGCAGTTCCGTGTCGTTACGTTTCTTGGCGTCTTCGTAGAGGCCGGCGAACATCCAGTCCCAGCCGTCGAGCGTGATGGGAGCGATGCGGTATCCGCGCTCAACCAGAAATGCTTCGGCTTCGCGTCGCGTGAGCAGGTCGCGTCCGGTATCGAGATAGGGATGGCGGAAATAGCGCAGCTTCATTTTTCGCGGCGCCAGCAGCATGCGAGTCACGCTCTCGCCCTGAATCACGTCGTCTTCCCAGGCCTTCAATCCAACCTGGTTCAGCGACGCGTGGCTGAAAGTGTGGTTGCCCAGCTCAAACCCGTAGTCGAGCCACATCTGCAGAGATTTGATGCGTTCATCGACCTCGCCAGGCACGTAAAGCTTTTTCTCGTTGACGAAGCCAACCACGGGCACTTTCTGATCGCGCAACGTGCCCAGCAGCTTCGCAGTCAGCGCGGTGATGTCGGCCGCAGGCAGCCGGTTGGCCATGCCGCCCGGAAGATCGTCGATGGTGACCGCGACCTGGCGGTCGGGCCTTTGCGGCGTTTGAGCGCTTGCCGAACTAGAGGCGAAACAGATCGTAGAGAGAATAGCGAGTTGGAGCGGCAGCAATTTCATAAACGCAACCCTCGGGGTCGGTAATCGGATCGGTTCGATCATCAGAGCTGAATGGAATTGGGTATTAGAACACAGCCAGGCCTAAGTCCTGCTGGGAGATGGACTTGGTCGTTGCGGAAAAAAGTTGCGAATCTTCCGCTGAAATGTATAATCTAACTAACTGGTTAATTAAGTACTTCTAAGACCACCCTTATGGCTCGCCTTTTCCAGCACCGTCAAGTTCTGCACCGCCGCATGGGGTCCCGCGGCCAGCCCGAGGAGAGCCGCGCCGCCATCCTGCAGGCCGCTGCCCAGGAGTTCGCCGAACTCGGCATTGCCGGGGCCCGCACCGACGCTATTGCCCGCGAAGCGGGGGTCAACAAGGCGCTGCTGTATTACTACTTCAAGGACAAAGAGACACTTTACGACGCTGTGCTCGACGACGCGTTTTCCGGCATGAAGACCACAGTGTTCCAGGTGCTCGACAGCGACCTGCCGCCGCGTGAAAAAGTCATGGCCTATGCCGGCGCATATTTCGATTTTCTTGCTGCCAAACCGCTCTATCCGCGGCTGATGCAGCGCGAAATGATGCGGGCGCGCGACGGCCAGTCGCCGCATATCGACAAGCTCGTCCGCAACTATTTCCAGCCGATTTTCGCGCGCATCAGCGACGTGGTTCGCCAGGGAGTCGCGGATGGCGAATTCCGTCCGGTCAACCCCGTGCACTTCGTACCCTCGATGATCGCGATCATCGTTTTCTATTTCAACAGCGCCCCCATGATGCAGAAAATTGTTGGCCACAATCCCCTCACCCCGGAGCGGATCGCGGAGCGGCGCGACGCTGTGCTCGACTTTATTTCCGCGGCCCTCTTTAGTAAGGAAAGCAGAAGTAAGGAAGGCAGCAGCAAAGAAAGTAATCGTCCGAAAAGCGGCCGCGGTGAATACGGCCGTCCGGAACGTGACCGCCCAGAACGCAACGCCACGCAAGGAGCACGCTCATGAGCGCGCGTAACAAATTTATTATTCTTCTCGGCATCATCTTCGTGATCGCCGCGACTTACTACTTTTTTTCCGTCGACCACTCGCGCGACCTGGTGCTGATCGGCACAGTCGACGCCAACCAGGTGATCGTGAGTGCGCAGGTCGAAGGCCGCATCCAGAAGTTGCTGGTCGATGAGGGCACCCCAGTCAAGGCCGGAGACCTGATCGCGGTGCTCGATCCCTCGGAGTTGCAGGCGCAGGAGGCCGCAGCCACTGCGAACATCACCAGCCTGCAGCACAAGGTGGATGAAATGCAGCACACTGAACTATCGACCTCGGGATCAACCACGAGCGACGTGGCGAACGCACAGGCCAAGCTTTCGTCGGCGAAGGCGCAGTTGCTGCAGGCCAAAGCTGCGCTCGATCGCACTGCCAGTGACAGTCGGCGCGCCATCGAACTCGCGAAGGCGGGAATCACGTCCGACCAAGAGCGCGTGCAGGCCGAGACCAATTTACAGGCCGCGCAGGCGACCGTGCAGGCGCAGCAGGAACTGGTACGGGCGGCGGAAGCCGATCTGAACTCGGCGATCGCGCGCACGCAAAATGCGAATGCGGCGAAAAGCACCGTGGCCTCCACCGAGGCTGACGTCAAGAATGCGATTGCGCAGAAAAATCAGGCCGCGGTCCGTCTGGGTTACACCAACGTCTACGCGCCGGTAAGCGGAACAGTCTCGGTGCGCGCCGCGCGCCAGGGAGAGGTCGTCAACATCGGCGCGCCCATTGTCACCATCGTCGACTTGAGCGATACATGGGCGCGTGTCGCGATCCCGGAAACTTACGCCGACCATATTGGTTACGGCGATGTGCTGCGCGTTCGCTTGCCCGGTGGAACTGTTATGAGCGGCAAAGTGTTTTTCAAAGGCGTGGAGGGCGACTTCGCCACGCAGCGCGACGTGAGCCGGCGAAAGCGCGACATTAAAACCATCGTGTTGAAAGTTCGGATGGAAAATCCCAAGGGCGCGTTCGTCCCGGGCATGACGGCCGAAGTCTTGATTTCGCCCGAGCAACTGAAGAGCGGCAACACCGAGAGTGCTGCCGCGGCGGAGCAACAACAGCGATGATGGCCGAATCGAATCCCGGAGTAAATATGTCTGGCACGCCCGGGTCTGCAGGTGCGACTCAGGCAGCCGCTCATAGCGCGACGACCGAGAAGCCGATTTACGATCCTACGGCGCCCTCAGCCATTGAGGTCGACCACATCGTCAAGAAGTATGGCGACTTTACCGCGGTCGACGATGTTTCGTTCAGTGTGAAAGAAGGCGAGATTTTCGGTTTGCTCGGACCGAACGGAGCAGGGAAGTCGACGCTGATCCGCATGATGACCACGCTGATTCCGATCACTGCGGGGCATGCGCGCATCGCCGGCCACGACGTGGCCAAGGAGCCGAACGCGGCGCGGCGCATGATTGGCGTAATTCCGCAGGCCCTGACCAGCGACCTCGACCTGACCGTCGAGGAAAACATGAATATTTATGCCAAGCTCTACGACGTTCCGGCGAAAGAGCGGAAGAAATCGATTGACGAACTTCTGGAATTGGTGGACCTGACGAAATGGCGTGACGCGGCAACCAAGACGCTCTCCGGCGGCATGCGGCGGCGGCTCGAAATTGCGCGTGGCCTGGTGCACCATCCTCGGATATTTTTTCTGGATGAGCCGACCACCGGGCTTGATCCAGTCTCCCGCGTGGCCGTGTGGGAAATGCTGGGCAACATCAAGGAGCATCGCCAGCTCACCATTCTCATCACGACTCACTACATGGACGAAGCTGATCGTCTGTGCGACCGCATCGCTATTGTCGATCACGGCAAGCTGGTGGCACTCGACGCTCCTATGGCGCTCAAGGCCAGCGTGCCCGGATCGAACGTGATCGAAGCGCAGTTTGAAAATGCTCCGGCTGATTGGGAGCAGCGCCTGCACGGGCTCAGCGACGTCACGTCGGTGCAGCACGAAGGTGCCGGCATGTTCCGCGTGCTCACCGGCAATGGCTCCCGCACCACAACTGAAATGGTTGAGATGGCAGTGCACAACAAAGTTCAAGTGAAGTCGCTCTCGGTGCAGAACACGACGCTCGATGACGTATTCGTGCACTACACGGGAAGGCAGCTGCGCGACGAACTTCAGAAGGCCTACGCCTTCGTAATGCCGCAGCGCCCGGGGTTGCAACCATGAATCGAATGATGGCCATTGTCGAGCGCGAAATGCGCAAGTTTTTCCGCTCGCCGGCGCTGATGCTGGCGTCGATGATTTTTCCGCTGGTGCAGTTGATCATCTTGGGCAGCGCGTTCGGGGGGAAAATTCGAGATGCCCGGGTTGCCATTGTCGACCAGGACGGCGGTCCGCAGGCGTTGCGGATTCGTGAAGCTTTCGACTCGGTACGCGTGAACATTCGCACTTTCGTTCCCATCACCTACGACAGCGACAAGCAGGCCATGGAGGACGTGCGGAATGGCAAGCTGGAAGGTGCGGTGATTATTCCGCCGCAGTTTTCGCGGCGCGTGTACGAGGAGAATCATCCGCGCATCGCATTGGTGGTCGATAACAGTGACAACTTCATGAGTTCGGCGGTCGAGTCGGAATTGTCGGACCTCACCAACTCACTCAACCAGCCCACGGTCTCGCCCCGCATTCTGCAGCAGACGGCGCTCGATGTCGTCGAACTTTATCCCTACATCGAATACATGAAATTTCTGTTGCCGGGCTCGCTGGCGCTGGCCATGTTTGTGTCGGTCATGATCGGGGGCGGCATGCTTTACATCGACGACAAAGCCCGCGGCGTGCACGAAGGGTACCTGGTCACACCCATCACCAAGCTGGAACTCGTGCTGGGCTTGAACCTCGCCGGAGCGATCAAGGCGGTGATGACCGGCATCATCATCGTGATCATCGGTTCCATGATCGCCGGGGTGGGAACGATTTTCAATCCTATAACTGACGTTGGGCTGCTGATCATGATCGTGCTGACTTCTCTGGCTTTCAACACGATGATGTTTCTGCTCATGGTACGCATCGAAGATCCGCTGGTGCCGCGGGCCATGTTCGGCATTCTGAACACGCTGCTGTTCTTTCCGAGCGGCGCGGTCTACCCCATTCAGGCGTTTCCTCCATGGCTGAAGGTCATTGCGAGGTGCGACCCGTTCGCCTATGCAGTCGACGGCTTCAAATGCCTGCTGCTCAAGGAAACAAGCCTCTCCGCGGTTTGGGGAGACATGCTCTTCCTCTCCGTTTTTTCCGCAGTCACTCTGGGCATCGCGATTCCATTGTTCAAGCGAACCCTGTAAGGGTATTCACCGCAGAGATCGCCGAGGACGCTGAGAAAATCAAGAGATCGAAGTTGCGTACTCGGCGTACCTGGCGATTTCGGCCCTAGATGTTTTTGGGAACTTTTGCATTGTCCGCCGTGTCCGTTATGCTAGAGGGGTATGACACTTCTGGACGCGCAAGAGTACGATTCGGAAAAAGGGCGGAAACGAACACGGCGAATCGTTTCGGCAATCGCGGTCCTGCTGATCGTCGCGGGCATCGTCTGGTGGAATCGCTATTTGCCGGAAAAACTTGTCGTGGGACATTTTTTCGACGCCCTGCAGCGGCAGGATTACAACACGGCCTACGGGATCTGGATGCATGATCCTGAGTGGCAGAAGCATCCGCAGAATCATCCGAAGTATCCATTCAACGAGTTCTATCGCGACTGGGGGCCGGGTAGCGAGTGGGGCCTTATCAAGACACAGAAAATTTACGGCGAGAGTGCCTGCCCCGGCGGCGGCAGCGGCGTCGTGGTGGATGTGGTCGTGAACGACCGCACGGAACATGCGCAAGTGTGGGTGGAAAAGTCGGACAAGACGCTGAGCTACCCGCCGTGCGAACTGCTTTTCCGGTGAGCGGGTTTTTTATGCGGGCGCTTGCGCAAGCGCTTCGAGCGCTTTATTCAACGACGACTCGTCGCTGAGGTTCAGGCAGGTCTTCGAGCGGTCAATCTGCCGCATCAGTCCGCACAAAACTTTCCCCGGCCCTACTTCGACAAAAGTCTGCACGCCCTGCGCCATCAGCAAGCGCATGCACTGCTCCCATTTCACCGATCCCGTGACCTGGCGGACGAGCGTATCGCGGGCGCGCAGATCGTCGGTCACCAGCGCAGCGTCCACGTTGCATGCAACAGGATAGACGGGCTTTTGAAGCTTCAGGGCGTCGAGATCGTGTTGCAAGCGATCCTGCGCCGGTTTCATCAGCGAACAATGGAAGGGAGCGCTTACGGGCAACAGTTTGGCGCGTTTAGCGCCGCGTTCGTCGGCCAGCTTCGCGGCGCGCTCGACCGCGGCCGTGTTACCGGAGATGACGATCTGCTCCGGCGAATTAATGTTGGCCGGTTCGCAGACTTCTCCCTGCGCCGCATCCTGACAAACCGCAGCGACCGTCGCAAGATCCATGCCCAGGATCGCAGCCATCGTGCCGACGCCCACCGGCACGGCTTCCTGCATGTACTTGCCGCGGTTGCGCACGGTGCGGACGGCGTCGGCAAAGCTGAACGTTCCCGAAGCGACATGCGCGGAATATTCGCCGAGACTGTGTCCCGCGACGTAGCAAGGCTTCGGGACGCGCGTCTCCAGCACCCGCAGCGCCGCGATCGAGACGGTCAGAATTGCCGGCTGCGTGATCTCAGTCAGCCGGAGCTTGTCTTCCGGCCCTTCGAAACACAACGTGGACAACTTGTAGCCGAGCGCCTCGTCAGCTTCTTCAAATGTTTGCCGCGCGACCGGATACTTCTCGGCCAACTCTTTGCCCATGCCGACGGCCTGTGAGCCCTGGCCGGGAAACAGCAATGCGATGATTGTTTCAGTCATGAAAGAAATTGAGTAATTGGGGAATTTAGTAATTGTGTAATTTTCAAGATGCCGCTTACGGTTTTTCAATTACTCAATTACCAAATTACTCAAGTACACAATTACAATACGGCCGTCGCCGGGTGCACTGCCGCGAGGCCCCGCTCGATCGATCCGTTGATCCCGCGTTCGGAAAATTCCGCCGCCACCCGCACCGCGTTCTTGATGGCGTTGGCGTTCGACGAGCCATGCGTGATGATGCACGCGCCCTTCACGCCCAACAGCGGCGCACCGCCGTATTCGGTATGGTCGAGCCGCTTCTTGAAATCGGTGAATGCGCTGCGCGAGAGCAACGCTCCCACCTGCCGCGTAATGGTGGCCTTGAGCGATTCTTTCAGCGTCGTGCGTACCAGGTTGGCTACACCTTCGGAAATCTTCAGCGCGACGTTGCCCACAAATCCGTCGGCTACAATCACGTCGACCTTCCCGTTGTACAAATCGCGCCCTTCCACGTTGCCGATAAAGTTCAGCGCCAGTTGCTTCAGCAAAAGAAACGCCTCGCGCGTGAGTTCGTTGCCCTTGCTCTCTTCTTCGCCAATGGAGAGCAGTCCCACGCGGGGTCCCGGCGCTCCGGGCCGCTTGCCGAACACGTCTCCAAACCGATCTCGGAACATCGCCCGAAAATAAACGTCGCCCATGACGGCAAACTGTTCGAGATTCTGCGGCGTGCAGTCGACATTCGCTCCGACGTCGAGCAGCATCGCAGGATTGCCTGGAGCGGTGGGAAAAACGGCGGCCAGCGCGGGACGATCCACGCCCGGAACCGCGCCCAGCACGACTTTCGCGGTGGCCATGGCTGCGCCAGTATTGCCAGCGGTAACAAAGCCCGCAGCCTGTCCCTCGCGTACCAAGCGCAAGCCCACGCGCATCGACGAATCGCGCTTGGCGCGAATCGCCTCCACTTTATCTTCCATGGTGATGACTTCGCTGGCGTGAACGACTTCAATGGGCAGACGCGCGGCCGCGGAGTGGCGGTCCAATTCTGTCTTGACTACGGTTTCCGGGCCGATCAGCAGCACGCGCACGCCGTATTGACGTGCAGCAAGTATGGCGCCCTCAATCTCAGGCTTGGGAGCGCGGTCCGAACCCATCGCATCCAGCGCGATCACGCTAGGCATGGTGGCAATCGTTAGCTGGCTTCTTTGACGTCGAGAACTTCGCGGCCCTTATAGTAGCCGCACTTCGCGCAGGCGCGATGCGGCATCTTCTTCTCATGACAGTTGGGGCACTCGGAAAGGCTGGGGCCCTTCAGAAAATCGTGGGCGCGCCGGGTTGAAGTGCGTTTCTGGGAATGTCTACGTTTTGGATTAGGCATGGTTAAAAATCCTTTCAAAAAAGCTGTCAGCTCTCAGCTGTCAGCTAAACCCTATTATGGCTGCAGACTGCGTGGCTGAAAGCTGACGGCTGATAGCTGACAGCTTCCTCAGTTTTCCAGTTTGCTGCGAATTTCCCGCAGCGCCATCCACCGCGGATCTTCGATCGCGGTCGAGCAGGAACACTGCTCTTCGTTCAAATTCTTGCCGCAGTGTACGCACAAACCCTTGCAGTCTTCGCGGCAGGTGACTTTCAACGGCAGCGTCAGCAACACCTGCTCACGCAGAACGTCCTCAAGCAGAATGCCGTTGCCCTGATAATAGCCGATCTCGGCTTCCGCGTCGGTCACCGAAAGCTCGTCGCGTCCGGCATCGGCCCCGAGCGGCCGATAGAGCAACTCGAAGTCGCGGACAATATTCTGGGCCACCGGCTCGACGCAGCGGGCGCATTGCAATTCGAGCCCTGCCGTCAGCCGCCCGCGCAGCCGTATGTCCTGGATTACCTCGTGCTTGCCGTGATGCTCTTCGACCACTTCGGCACGCCCCGAAGCCTTCAGCGGCGTGCGCTGCCGGGCTTCGCCTCCCAGGTCGATGACGCCGGGCTGAAACTCCTCCTCAAAATCCAGAGGATGAAGTTCCAATTCATGGATGTCCAGGAACATTGCGAACCCTCCGCGCCAACGTCGCCAAACTAGTTTCGCGGAAGCACGCCAAGTGGCGTAAGTACCGCAAGGAGCAAGACTTAGGATAAAGGGCGGAGAGTCGGCCTGTCAAGAAAAGGGATGCTTCTTTTGCCTTGGGAAGTGCTAGACTATCCATAGGAGTTCCCTATGGCAACCCTTTATGTGGAAAACGTCCCCGACGAAATTTACAAAGCCCTGCGCAAGCGCGCCCGCGCCAACCGCAAGTCGATCGCGGCGGAGGTGATCTCGCTGCTTGAGCAGAACATTCCCACTGCCGCCGAACTGAAACGACGTCGGGAATTTTACGACCGGCTGGCGGAACTCCGGGCCAAACCTCCTCTAACTCCCGGCCCGTTCCCATCGGCTGAAGAGATGATTCGCGAGGACCGCGAGCGTTGAACAAGTTGGTGCTCGACGCCAGCGTTGCCATAAAGTGGGCGATGCCGTCGGCGCGAGAGCCATTCACCGACGCAGCTATGCGATTGTTGAAGCGTTACGTCGGCGGCGAAGTCGACTTCATCGTGCCCGATGTGTTCTGGGCCGAGGTCGGCACTGTTCTGTGGAAAGGTGCGCGGCAGCGCAGGTGGAGTCAGGACGAAGCTGAATCCGTCGCGGCTGACATGCAGGCCCGCGATTTCACGACTGTGCCGTCTCTCATTCTGTTGCCCGAAGCTCTACGAATCGCCTTCGCGCACGACCGGGCAGTCTACGACTGCCTGTATGCGGCTCTGGCGGTGCAATCCAAGTGTGACTTGATCACCGCCGACGAACGCCTGGCCAACGCCCTCGCGGCCCGCTTTCCGGTGAAATGGCTGGGCGCGCTCTAAACTCGCGTAGACTCAGTGCAATCCTAGCGCCTTCACCGTCCCTTCGTCCGGCGTGGTTTTCCCGTCTTCTTTCGTGACCACGCCGAAGTTTCCGGAGTAATCCCACATGGTCCAGCCAATGGCGTGGTGCTCGAGCGCGGTGCGCACGTCAGTGATCCACCTTGCTCGGTCCTGCGGATCGGCATATGGACGGTGCACCCCGAACTCATTGCAGATCAGCGGCACATTGCGCTGCTTGGCCCAGTCGGCCGCCTGATTGATCTCGGCGTCGACCCGCGACGCATCCCAATGGTCCAGCCCGTAACGAATCACCTGCATGCGCTCCGCTGCTTCCGGAACGGCTGCGGCAACCTGCGCTGCGTTCTCCGGAGACGAAGGATAGTGCAGTCCCTTCAGCCAGTGCCAGTAATACGATCCCCAGGTCGCGCCCTGGTGAGTGAAAATATGCGGCTCGTAGAAATGAAAAACGTAGATGACGTTGGAATCGCGCAGCGGCTCCAGGAAAACCATGTCATCGTCGTCATCCCAGCGCGCGCCGGCTGCGATAATCGTATTCCCCGGCGCGGCCTGGCGAATCGCGACCGCGATCTTATTTTCCACTCCGTACCAGCGATAAGCGTCGCGCATTTCCGGTTCGTTCAGAATCTCGAAAAAAACGCGGTCCTGGTCCCACGAAGAATAGTGTTGCGCCACAGTACGCCAGAAATCGGTGAAGCGCTCAACGAAGTCGTCTTCCTTGGCCAGTCGCGCCTTGAAGTCGGAGTCGGGATGCATGTCGAGCTCAACCGCCAGGCCTGCGTCAAGAATCATTTTCATGGCGGCGTCGAGATAACCGAAATATTCGTCTCTCCCTCCGTGCCGTCCGGCGTCCATAAAGGGCTGCGGGTTCACGCTCAGGCGCACGTGATCGAAGCCCATGGACTTGATCAGCGCGATGTCGGATGCCGTGGTCCAGGTCTGCAGATGCTCCTTCGTATATCCCTTGGGATCATAGACCTGCGCGAACCATCCACTCAGATTGATGCCGTGGCGAATATGCGCTAGCCGCGCGGCTGGAACCGAGGTCAATTGCGGTGCGGTCTGAGCCTGCGTGAACAATGCCGAAATCAGAAATAAAGCGACAGCGATCAACCTGCGAATCATGAATGACTCCTGAGGGTGAGGACTAGCCGAGAATCGGCAACGTGCGAATCCTCTTTTTCGTGGCCGCATAAATGGCGTTGCACAGCGCGGGAGCAACCGGCGGCACCGACGGCTCGCCGATTCCTGTCGGAACGTCGGTGCTCGGAACCGCGTAAACTTCGACTGCCGGCGTTTCGCTCATCCGCAGCGGAGCGTAGTCGTCAAAGTTGCCCTGCACTACGCGTCCCTTCTCGATGGTGATTTTCGCGCGCAAGGCGTTAGCGAGTCCGTAGACGATTCCGCCCTGAATCTGTTGTTCGAGAATGCTCGGATTCACGACCTGTCCACAGTCGACGACGGCCACGACGCGATGCACGCGCGGCTGATCGTTCTCCATCGTAATCTCCACTACTTCGGCCGCGTAGGAAGCGAAGCAGCCGAAGCAGGCGATCCCGCGATAATGGCCTGCAGGCAGCGGCTTGTCCCATCCAGCTTTCTCCGCGGCCAGTTGCAACGCGCCGCGCATGCGCGCAGTTTTCCACGTCGTCGTGAAGTATGCCAGGTCCTGATCTTTCGCCAGCAGATGAAGCCGGTACTGCAGTGGATCTTTCCCCGCCGCGACTGCGAGTTCGTCGATAAAACTCTCCAGCGCAAACGCCGCCTGCAGCGCGTAGACCGACCGCATCCAGCCCAGCGGCACCGGCGTCTCAGTCATCACGTACTCGAGCGAATAGTTAGGAACTCCGTAAACCGGTCCAGCCTCATCGGGCAGATCGGGGTCGACTCCATTGGGCCCGGGCTGCCCCTTCTGTCCGCTGATCGAGGGTGCGATGATGCGATGCGTGAGCGCCACGGGAAATCCTGAATTGTCAATTGTCGCGCTCAGCTGGTGAAAGCTCGCCGGACGGTAGGTCGAAAACCGCATGTCATCTTCGCGCGTCCAAATTACTTTTACCGGGGCGTTGATCGCCTTCGACACCAGCGCAGCTTCGACCGCATAGTCGTGCTCCAGTCGCCGGCCAAAGCCCCCGCCCATCAGCGTGACGTTGACTTTCACTTGATCGGGATCGAGGCCGACGGCAGTCGCAACGGAGTCGCGGCAATCCTGCGGAACCTGTGTCGGCGCCCACAGTTCGCACTTCGTATCCTGATAGTGCGCCGTGCAGTTCCCCGGCTCCATCGGCGCATGCGCCATGAAAGGCAAAGAGTATTCTGCGGAGATGCGCCGTCCCGAAGTCTTGGCGGGGTCGCCGGCCGAGTACAAGCTCGCGCCTTTCTTCGACGCGCCCTGCTTCAGCGATGCTATGACGGCAGCGGTATTCAGGTCTTTGTTTGGGCCTGCGTCCCAGGTGACATTGAGCACGCGGCGGCCTTCCATCGCTGACCACACACTGTCGGCAACCACTGCAACAGCCGAGTCGCTGATCTTTCCCACGTAACTCACGCCGGAAATCTTCTTCGAGTCTTTATCGTCGAACGAAGAGACTTTTCCGCCAATCGTCGGACATCGCGACAGCACCGCGAATTTCATCCCAGGCGAACGATAGTCGATGCCGAAAATCGCCTCGCCCTTCACCTTCGCCGGCGAATCTACGCGCGGCAGCCGCTGCCCGACAATCTTGTAATCTTTACTCTGCTTCAGCGGAACGTCGGTCGGAATCGGCAACGCCGCCGCTTTGCTCACCAGTTCTCCATAACTCAAACTCCGGTTGGTCGCAGCGTGCTTAATATGGCCGCTCTCCGCCGTGCATGAAGATCGCGGAACGTTCCACGTCGACGCCGCCGCCGAGATCAGCATCTCGCGCGCCGCCGCGCCCGCCTTGCGCATCGGGTCCCACGTAGTGCGGATGCTCGCACTTCCTCCCGTGGTCTGGTCGCCGAACAGCGTGCTGGCTCCGGCCTGCTCGATTTCGATCTGCTTCCAGTCGGCATCCAGTTCCTCGGCCAGGATCATGGGCAGCGCCGTGCGCACGCCCTGTCCCATCTCGGAGCGCGCAACCACGATCGTAACCTTGTTGTCGGGAGTGATGCGTAGATAAGCATTCGGCGAGAAGACTTCCTGTTGCGAACCGGACTTATGCGGCAGGTAGAAGCCGATCACGAGTCCAGCTCCAGCGGCAACTCCGGCGGCCACAAATTCACGGCGGGAAAGTGGGCTCATTGTGCGCCACCTTTCCCGGCGCTTCCGGCGGCGCGATGAATCGCTTTGCGAATCCGTTCATAGGTTCCGCAGCGGCAGAGGTTGCCATTCATCGCCGCCGTGATCTGATCGTCGGTGGGCTGAGGAGTCTTTGCCAGCAGCGCCGCGGCCGACATAATCTGTCCGGTCTGGCAATAGCCACATTGCGGGACTTCTTCCGCGATCCAGGCCTGTTGCAAAATGTGCAGTCCGTTCGCCGAAAGACCTTCGATTGTCGTGACGCTCTTGCCCGCGATCTGCGAAACCGGAGTCGAGCAAGAGCGAACTGGGCTGCCCTCGACGTGCACCGTGCAGGCGCCGCACAATCCGGCGCCACATCCGAATTTTGTTCCCGTGAGTTCGAGAGTGTCGCGGAGAACCCAGAGTAGCGGAGTTTCCGGAGAAACGCTGACTTTCTTTTCGCTGCCGTTGACGCGGAGTGTGATGTCTGCCATTAGGATTCGGTTGCAGGTCCAGTCGTGGAGTTTGAAGACTGGACAACATGGTACTCAACCTGCGGAAAAAGGGGAATGGCAGGACGAACAGAAATAAGCGACGAACAAAATCAGGTGTGACCACGGGCCAGAATGGGCTGATCCGTCGGCCTTTATTTCAGCGCCGTCAATTTCTCCGTGGCGATCTGTCCGGCTTCGGTGCTGGGGTTTTCTTTCTTAACCTGCTCGTAGAGACGCTTGGCGTCAAGCGGCTGATTGGAGTTCTGATAGATCTCTGCCAACTGCAACTGCGCCGAAACCTTGCTGACCGATGCGGTCGGCTTGTTGATCAGTTCCTGGCAAAGCGCGACGGCTTCTTTTACGCGGTTGGTCTGGGCGTAGAGCGAGGCCAAGGCCGACTTCGCGACGGACGCAACCTCGCGGTTGCCGACGGCCGCCACATCTTTGAAATTGCGTTCGGCTGAGGCGTTGTCCGATAAGTCAGCCGCGGTCACTCCCACAAAATAATGCGCCATGTCGGCAGTGCGGGTGTGCGGATACTTGTCGACGATCCCCTGAAACTGTTTCTGCGCTGCCTGCGCGCGCTCTTTAGCGGAAGTGAAAGTCGGAAAGTCAGGCTGTTCGGGCGCCCCCGCCGGGCGCAGCTGCGTGGTCATGGTGCGTACAGCGACCGCCAAGTCGAGGCTGGCTTTTTCGTCCTGGGCGCTCAGGTAATACCATCCGCCAATCACCGCCGCGAGAACGACCACGGCGGCGATGACGGAAATGGTCACGGTCGAGCGATGTTCAACCGTCCAATGCGCCGTTTTCTCGGCGGCGTCAATGGTGACACGGCTGAAGGCATCCTGTTTCAGTTGATGGCGGGTTTCTGCGCGCACGGACTTCCCTTCTGATTAAGACGGTGGGCTGGCTGAATTATTAAGACAAACCACTAGTTTAACAGGGGTAAAACGGGGCGTCAAAAGTCATGTTCGCATCACGATGGCTGGGCCTGCCCCACCTGTCGCGATTTTCGACAGGTAGGTACCACTGACCTCGACACCATACTCGCTCGTTACCTACAAGCAGCCATCCCTGATGTTAGGTATCGCCCATTCGCGGTCGACTTCCAGACGAAACAATGAACATCTGTCAAGTTGTCGCGTTGAATCCTGGCTGCGGTTTCATCTTTAACAATGCCGGGCCTTCTGCTAGTCTGCGCTTTCCGTTCTGAGGGGAGAAATCAGGAAAATGCCATCACATAGATTACTGTTCTCAACTATTGCAGTTGTATTGTGCCTTAGCTTTTCTTCTTCTGCGGTCGACAAAAAATCCAAAGACGCGAAGGCCGACGAGGCCACCAGGCCTTCCTATGAACTGCCGCAGCCCGCAACCGAGACGCTCGATCTGACCATGTACCAGCGCATCCGCGAAGAGGGGCTTTCGCACTCGCATGTGATGGAATTCGGCTCGGCTCTCGCCGATGGAATCGGGCCGCGGCTGACCGGTTCACCCAACTTGAAGCGCGCCAATGAATGGACGCGCGACCAGTTCACCGCCATGGGATGCAGCAACGCTCACCTCGAAGACTGGGGCGAATTCGGCATGGGCTGGCGGCAACTGAACACCTGGGTTCGCATGTCGGCGCCGGACACGGCGGTGTTCATTGCGCAGGCGCTGCCCTGGTCGGCGTCGAGCCACGTGCCGGTCAACGGGCGCGCGATTTGGGTCGATGCGAAGAATGAGAAGGATCTGGACAAGTACAAAGGCAAGCTGGCGGGCAAGATCGTTTTCTTCGGCGAGATGCGCGACGTGAAGCCGGTCGACAAGCCGCTGTTCGAGCGCCGCGACGATGCCAATCTGAAAACGCTCACGGAATATCCGGTACACATCGGGCCGCAGGAGGATTTTTTCGCGAGCTTCATCAAGAGCCTGGAATTTCGCGAGAAGGCCGGGCAGTTTTTCGCTGCTGAGCATGCCCTGGGAGTCGTGACTCCAAGCCGCGATGGCCGCAACAACGGTGGTTCCGGCGGGACGATCTTTGACGATGGCGGAGCCGGACTCGGCTGGTTCACCTATCAGCGCGAACATGCCGAGCCGCTTCCAATCGTGGTGATGGCAATCGAAAATTACGGCCGCGTCTACCGACTGCTGAAGGCGAACGTGCCGGTCTCGGTTGAAATGGATGTGGAGGCAGAATTCACCGGTGATCACGAGCATGGCTTCGACACCATCGCCGAAATTCCCGGCACCGATCCCAAGCTGAAAGATGAAGTCGTGATGGTCGGCGGCCACCTGGATTCGTGGGCGTCCGGGACCGGCGCGACCGACAACGGCGCGGGAACAATTGTCGCCATGGAAGTGATGCGCATTCTGAATACGTTGCACGTGCAGCCGCGCCGCACCATCCGCGTAGGTTTGTGGACGGGTGAAGAACAAGGCGAATTCGGCTCGTACGGTTACGTCAAGCAACACTTCGGCTACGTCCCGCTATCGACCGCGCCCGACCAGGTGAAGCTGCCGGACTTTCTGCGCAAGCCAGCCGGTCCGGTCGAGTTGAAACCGGAGCAGCAGAAAATTTCCGGATATTTCAATCTGGATAACGGCACCGGGAAAGTGCGCGGCATTTACCTGCAGGAAAATGCCGCGGTCGGTCCGATCTTTCAGCAGTGGATCGCTCCCTTGAGCGACCTCGGCGTGAGCACAATCACCATGCGCAACACTGGCGGCACCGATCACGAAGCGTTCGACTCGGTAGGTGTGCCGGGATTCCAGTTCATTCAGGATCAGCTGGACTACGGCTCGCGCACCCACCACTCCAACATGGATGTGTACGAACGGTTGCAGCCGGAGGATCTGGCACAGGCGGCGGTGGTTGAGGCGATCTTCGTCTACAACACGGCGATGCGCGACCAGATGCTGCCGCGCAAACCGCTGCCGCATCCGGAACTCGAAGACCAGCGCAAAGCTCCGCTGAAAAACTTGATGCCGGGAGCCGAGGCGGTGGAAGAAGACGCGCAGAAGCCGGGAAATTAGGGAGGCTCGTAGAGACGTTGCTTGCAACGTCTTTGCCGGCGGAGGCAGTTTCGCAGATGGCGAGAGAGACGTAGTAAGCTACATCTCTACGAAAAGTCGCTCCTCCAAAAACACAAACGCCGCCGATTTCCCGGCGGCGTTTTGTCATGATGGAACCTGTACGCAGCTCTTACCGCGGAGCTTCTTCCAGCAATCCCTGCTCCAGCTTTTCCTGGCATTCGATGCAGTGGCGCGTCCAGGGGACGGCTTCGAGGCGCTTGGCGTTGATCTCCTTGCCACAATGAATGCATTCGCCGAAGCTGCCTTCGCGGATACGTGCCAGGGCCTTGTCGACCATCTGCAAAGTCTGGCGGTCGTTGTTGCTCTGGCTGAACAGGAATTCCTTCGTATAGGAACTGGCGGCGCGGTCGGCGATATCCTGCGCGGTATCTTCGTCGGCGGAGCGGCCGTCGGCCTGGTTGCGGTTCACGGTACGGCGCAAGTCCTGCTGCCGCGTCTCTAAACGTTTCTTGAATGCTTCCAACTTCTTCTTATCCATAAGTCACTTCAGCTCGGTATCAAAATCCCCGTATCAAACTCTGCGGACGCCTCATCCCGGAGGCGTCCGTGGCGAACAGGCCAAACGAAGATGATAAGCGCGCGAATTAAGATGCGTCAACCGGGACAAAACTGTAGAGGTTGGCGCGTAGCCCATTCCGAACATTTGAATCGGTGTCATCCTCGTCTCGACTCGTTATTCCCCAACTCCTTGTCATCCCTCACCGAGGCGAAGCCTTGGTGAGGGACCTTACGATATGCGTGAGGTGGCAGCGCGGCCGCGAGGACCGGAACAGCTGAATCCGTTGTAGCAGTTCCCATCCACCGTATCGTGACCCGAGGCCGACGTAAGGTCCTTCAACCTGGCTTGCGCCAGCTCTCAGGATGACATCGCTACAGAGCTTACCTCGGCAACGGACTTTTCATACTCGCCAGCGCGTAGGCCATCACCGCCATGGCGGCCGCGTTCTCGCGCAACTCAGCAGGAACAATTTTGTCCAGCGTGTCCGCGGCGGTGTGGTGGTAGTTAAAGTAGGTCCGGCCGTCCTGTAGCAGGCCGAGCGCGGGCACGCCAGATTCCGACATGGCCGCGATGTCCGCTCCCGGCGGATAACTGCTGGGCTGCACGGCATTGGCCCCGAAACTTTGCAGAATTTCGAGCGCGGGTCGCAGAAGTTCCGCCGCGTGTGGGCTCATCTTGACCTCGAAGCCCAGAGGATGTGCTGCGCCGGAATCGCTTTCAATCGCCGCCACGTGGTTCATGAACTCCGCGGAATGATCCTTGGTATACGTCTCGCTGCCAGCGCCGCCGTTTTCCTCGTCCATCCAGGCAATCACACGTAGCGTCCGCTTGGCTCGCAGGTGCAGCTTCTGCAGAATCTCAGCCGCTTCCATGGCGACGACGACCCCAGCGCCGTCATCGATTGCGCCCGTGCCCAAGTCCCAGGAGTCAAGGTGGCCTGAGACAACCACAATCTGCTCAGGATGTTCGCTGCCCTTCAGATCGCCGATGACGTTGTAGCTGGTCGCGTCGGGCAGTTTTTGCGGTGTCAAAGTAAGCCGCATGCGGACTTTGCCCTGCGCGAAAAGATGCGCGATCAGGTCGGCGTCTTCCGCGGTGACGGCGCCGGCGGGAATTCCGGCGGGAAAGCTGAAGCCAGTGTGCGGCAGGCGGAAGTCGGCATTGCCCACCGAGCGCACCAGAGCGGCCGCAGCGCCCAACTCAGCTGCGGCTCGAGGACCGGTTCCGCGATAGCGCACCGCTTCCCCGTAGGCCATGAACGCCATGCCGCCCGCGGCTTTCTGCTTATCGAAAATTTCATTGAACAGGACAATCTTGCCCGCGATTCTGTCGTGGCCCAGGGCCTTCAGTTCGTCAAAATTATTGACCACAACCACGTCGGCCGTGATGCCCTCGGCTGGAGTCGACGAGCTTCCGCCCAGCGCCGTCAGAACGACCTTCTGCATGGTGCCGGTGGCCTGACCCGCGTATTCGGTCAGTTCAGCAGTTTCCGCTCCGCGCACCCAGTGCGGAACTTTGACTTCTTCCAGATGAACCTCCAACCCGAGCTCCCGCAATTCGCCGGCGACGTAATCCACGGCTGCCTTGGCCTGCAGTGACCCGCTCATCCGCGGGCCAATGTTCTCGGTCAAGTGAGCCACCTGACGATAGGCATAGTCATCGGAGAGCGCAGCGCTCTTGATCGTGGAAAGTTCCTCGAGCAACTGAGGAGGGAAGTTGTCCCCATCCGCCTTCGACGGCTGGGGCGGCGTCATGAAGGGAACGGGCGCGTTTTTGGGCTGCGGATTCTGGGCCCCGATGAGCTGCGGCGTAGTGAGAAAAATGATGGAGTAGAAAACGGGCGAAATCAGGATGGGGCGAAGAAATGCGGTCGTCATAGTCGTTGGTCAGTGTATCTGACGAGGGCGCGGAGGGGATACAACAGACCGCCTAAAATTTTGTCAGCTTCTAACAATTCCCTTTTTGCGATAGGATGGCTCCGCCTTTCCCAGGAGGACTACATGGCACAACACAGTCCCGCCGACATCGCGCGGCAGGCTTCGACGTTGTCAATCTTGTGGGGAGTTCTGCTCATCATCTTCGGTATGGTTGCGATCGGTTCTCCGTTTCTCGCCGCCGCGGCCGTCAACTTTCTCATCGCCTGGCTCATCGTTCTGGCCGGCGTCGTTCACATCATGCTCGGCGTGCGTACGCATGGCGCCGGCAGCATGATCTGGAAGCTTCTGGTGGGGGTGGCCTATCTGTTCTTCGGCGCCTACCTGATCATCCATCCCGTGCTCGGCGTGGCCTCGCTTACATTGCTGCTGGCCATGCTTTTCCTGATCGAAGGCGTCCTGGAGATTATTTTGTATTTCAATCTGCGTTCTCTGGGTGGTTCGAGCTGGGTCTTGATCGACGGCATCATCACGCTCCTGCTGGGAGGGATGATCTACGTGCACTGGCCGTCGAGCGCGGCTTGGGCGATTGGCACTCTGGTCGGCGTGAGCATGATCATCAGCGGGACGTCCCGCATCATGATGTCATTGGCGGTGCGCAAGACCGCGACCGTGGCGGCATAGCTTTTCGCCAGTTCATGTTTTGGGTTCGGCGTTTAGCTCTGCGCTCGGCGCTCGGTGCTCGATGCTCCATCGGGTGCCGACCGACGCGCTCGCTCGTCCCATGAACCGAAGAATGGAGGAACACTAAATGGGAGGCATGATCCCGCTCGGCGACGTAACCCGCCGTCCAACGCGCGTCCCCGTCGTCACCATCTTCATCATCCTGGTGAATGCTTTCGTTTTTGTCCGTGAGCTGATGGGTGGCGACGCGTTCGTGACCGCATGGTCGGTGATCCCGGCCCAGATCGTTTCCGGCCATCATTGGATCACGATTCTGACGGCGATGTTCATGCACGCCAGTTGGTCGCACATCATCGGCAACATGATTTTCTTATGGGCCTTTGCCCCGGAGATCGAAGACGCCATGGGCCGCGGGCGGTATCTGGTTTTCTACCTGGTGGGCGGATTGGTGGCTATGCTGGCCCAGGTCGCGGCTAGTCCGCATTCCACGGTGCCGAATCTGGGCGCCAGCGGCGCCATTGCCGCGGTGATGGGCGCTTTTATCGTGACCTATCCTCGCGACCGGATCCGCTCACTTTTAATCATCTTCATCTTCGTGAAAGTCACATTCATTCCGGCCGCACTGCTAATCGGATTTTGGTTTCTGACGCAACTCGTCAGCGCCGGCTCGGTCGCCCAGGTCCAGGGCGGAGGCGTAGCCTACCTGGCCCACATCGGCGGCTTCATTTTCGGGGCCATCACGGCGCGCCTTTTCGAAGATTCGCGCCGAATAGCATTGCCAGAGCGCGCGGAATGAGCGTCCGCGGATAAACCGTTTTAGGCGTAAGCGAATGGCCGGCTGGCGTGGCTTTTCCAGAAATAGGCCAGGATGATCACGCTCGCGACCGCTGCGTACGCACACCACAATGAGGTGAACGCGTAGCGCTTGACCTCCATGACGACCAGCAGGATCACCAGGTTCGCCGCGCCGAAAAGCACCATCATCCTGATCTTCGAGAAAAAGAGCGAGCCGCAAGTCGCGATCACATAGAGAAATCCAACCGCCGTGTTGTTCGTGGCTTGATTGATGTACACGATGCTGTTTCCCTTGACATATAGTTCCAAGGGAAACGCCGTCAGCGCCCACAAGATATAAAGCGTCGTGGCGCCGCCCAACACGAGGAACGGCAGCATCCGCTGTCGGGCCGCTGCAGTCGGCTCGAACAGCATCACGCTAAGCGGCAACAAAAATGGCAACAATCCCTGCGCATAGAGCATGAACGCCGCGCCCATGTCGTGCGCCACCGCGGGTGAAAGAATCCCATCCAGCCCCAGCCAAACGAAGCCTTCAATGAACTGATGAATGGCGAAGAGCGCCGGCAACGCCGCGAACAGAAGCTCGCGCCGATGCTTCACCCTGGTCAAGGTAACGACGCCGACGGCGCCCAGTGCCGCGCTGCCCACAAAGTTTGCTGTCGCTGAAAAACACACGGCTGATTTTCTCCGCGGGGAGGATTGCATTTTTTATCGCAAAACGCAAAGCAATTCTTTACGAATGTGTGTCGCGAACGTTAGCTCGGTTGGCACTAGCCTTTCCCCATGAACTTCGCAACCAACCCAGCACAAGCCTCAATAAAAACCTGATCCGATTCCGTAAACGCGTTGGTGAAATAGCTCTCAATATCGAGTTCCGCTTCGAGCTTTCCCTTCACGAAGATGGGGACCACAATTTCACTCTTCACCAGGGGCGATCCGGCAAGATACTGCGGGTGTTTTGAGACGTCGTGTACCACCACAGTCTCGCCGGTCCGAGCCGCAGTGCCACAGAGTCCAGCATTGAGCGGAATGCGCGCGTGGGGCGTGAAACTGCCGACGAAAGGTCCGATCAGCAGGACGCCGGAGTCGGTCGGGTCGACCAGATAAAATCCGACCCAGTTATAGCGCGTCATCTTTTCATGCAGACGCTGGCAGATCAGCTCCATTACGGACTTGGCCGTAGGAGCGCTTTTCGCAAAGTCCTGAAACTCCTGCAGAAGTTCTTCGTGCACAGGCATTATGGTTCGGCCCTCTTCCCGGGTGTCAGGCTTTGGTGGTCGCCTCCAACCGTACACCAGTTTAACCGGAGAGTGAATCGAAGTGCGGACAGCGGTTCCGCGACGGTAACGGGTGATACTGAAATAGCCGCCAAGCGATTTGGCGTAGTGACTAGCGAAGTAACTCGACGAAGTTACTTGAGGTCATTATTTGAGATCATTGACCAGATACAAATCGGAGAGCGTGCGACCGTACTCGTAGACGTAATTGTTGCCATCCGGAGTGATGAGGACGGAACTGATGTCGGTCACGCCGGAGACGTCGGGAGGAACCAGTTTCTTCCAGAGCTGTTTCCGGCCCGTGGCCAGGTCCAATCGGTTCACCGTGGCGGGGACTTCGCCCAGCCGGTAGACGAACAGCGAGCGGCCGTCGCCAGTCCATCCGACGGGAGCTTCTCCAGCTTCGAGGCCAGGAATCGGCCGAATTTCGCCACTGTCCACCGTCAGCAGCGAAGGCTTTTGATCGGGGCCGATGAGCGCGACCTGCTTGCCGTCGGGAGAAATTGCGATCAGGCTGCCGTTGACTCCTTCGCCAGTGATGGCCTTTGGAGGTCCGCCATTTACATCCTGCACATAAAGCCGCACGCCTTTGCCAGGCTCGTCGCCCGAAAACAAAATCTGCTTGCCATCGGGAAACCACCGCGCCCAAAGGCGATTGATCTGATCATGGCTCAGCGAGCGGGATTCTCCCGCGCCGGTGGGCAGCAGAACGAATTGCACGGGCGGCTTGGGCAACCCCGACAAAACCCATCGCTGATCCGGCGACAGAGCAAAACTCAACCCATCGCCCAGCCGGACAGCCGGCGACCCATCGGTCCCACGCAGATAGCTGGAATAGTTCTCGCCGCCCGCTTCCCCCGATTCCACGAACAGCAAATTCTTTCCATCCGACGACAAATCCTTCGGCGCCGACCAGTCCATCCAGGAGAGGTCGCGCTCCTTGCTGGCCCCGGCGCTCATGCCGACCATCCCTACGCGGGGCACATCGCGCGTAATCAACATCCGGCCATCGCGAGCGACATCCTGCAGCGTAAGCGTCCCCGGTTCACGCGCCAGCAGCCGTTCTTTCCCCGAAAGAGTTACTGCGGAAAGATAACGCCCATATCCCAGCCGCGTGCTGGAAAACCACACTTCGTTGCCAGTCGGCGACCACCCCAAGCCCCACGCCGTTTCCCACCCGACCGACAAAGTCTTCTTCTTCCCGGCAAGATCAACCACAGCGATTGATCCTGCGTCATCGCGCCGGACAGGATGCTCAATGAAAGCGACGTAATCTCCCTTCGGACTGACCCGCGGATGGCTGAGCCACGCCCCAGTCTCGTACAGAACTTTTCCGATGGGATACTCAACCCGGCTCAAGCCGCCAACCTCGCGCACCACGGCGAAGTTCGTGCCGTCCGGCGACCAGTCCGCCCATTGAACCTTCTCCAGCACTTCGCGCGGAGCGCCCCCGCCCAGCGGCACCCGGCCGAGCGTGCCCTCATTGATGTAAGGGTCGACGTTATGGCTGTTGAGTAGAACCGCCATGTCGCCCTGCGACGAGATCGACAGAACTTCAGCCCCCGTTAGTCCAAACGGGCGGGATTCCGGGCTCTCCGGCCGCGTCACCAGCAGTTCGATGGGATTTCCTTCCCAGGCCGCACTGTAGACGATGTTCTTTCCTTCCGGAGCAAACCGCGCCATGCGAATGGTGCCGCCGCGAAAAGTCAGCTGGTGATAGGTCGGCGGCATAATGCTGGCCGCCAGCCCTTCGCGTTTTCCCAGAACATAAGCTCCAGCCATCAGCGCAAGTGCGACGGCTCCCAGCACTGCAGCGGCAATCCACCAGTGGCCGCCTTGCCCGCTGGATGCTGCAGCCTTGGCAGGCGCGGGCGCATCCGCCTGCGCCGTGGCTTTCGAGCTGCTTTGCGACTCCGTCTGCCGCTTCAAACGCAGCAAATCCACTCGCAGATCGGAGGCCGTCTGGTAACGAAGTTTGAGATCTTTTTCCAGCGCCTTCTCGAGAATCTCCTCCATGCGCGGAGGAAGTTGCGGATTGAGTTTCAACGGCGGCACCGGGGCGCGGTTGAGAATCGCATCGAACACCGCGGCGCTGGTCGGCCCGGAAAAAGCCGGCCGCCCCGTCGACATCTCGTACAAAACGATTCCGAGAGAAAAAAGGTCGGTGCGCCGGTCCAGTTCTTCGCCCATAGCCTGCTCGGGCGACATGTAAGCAATTGTTCCCACCGCCGTGCCGGGGCTCGTTAAGCCGTCGGCGTGGAGGGCCGTGGGCATGGAACTGGTGACGCCCGAATGCTTCGATTGCGCTTCGGCGGTATATTTCGCCAGACCAAAATCCAGAACTTTCGCCTGGCCGCTGCGGGTCACAAAAATATTGGCCGGCTTGATGTCGCGATGGATAATCCCCTGAGCGTGCGCCGCATCCAACGCGTCGGCGACCTGCACGGCCAACTCCAGCACTTCATTCAGCCGCATCGCCTTGCCCTCGATGCGGTGCTTGAGCGTCTGCCCGTCGATATATTCCATGACGATGTAGGCAGCTCCGCCCTCCTCGCCAATGTCATAAATCGTGCAGATATTGGGGTGATTCAGTCCGGAGGCAGCCTGGGCCTCCCGCCGGAAGCGTTCGAGGGCGGCAGGGTCTTTGTCCGAATCCTCGGCCAGAAATTTCAGCGCGACGGTGCGGTGCAGCCGCGTGTCCTCGGCCTTATAGACGACGCCCATGCCGCCGCCGCCAAGTTTCCCCGTAATCTTGTAGTGGGATATGGTCTGCCCGATCATCTCTGCCCAATCATTCGAGAGGCCATGTTAGGCCCCGCGTGGGCACACCGTCAATTGCCGCGACCCCAAATCCCCACTGTCATCCCGACCGGAGTGGAGGGACCTGCTGTTCCTAAGTGTTACACGTCGCGCGGGTGGCTGCGCCCTCCTTACGGAGTGACGACAAACCCATGGTAGACCCAGTTCTGGTCGGAGTAGCTGCCCGCGATCACGCCCGCGTCGTTGATGCTGAAAGGAACAGTTCCCCATAAGTCGTCCCCGCTCCGGGTGCGTCGAATGTCGTGATCCTGCCGTCCGGCGCGCGTTCGAATCCGTGATAAGCCGTGTTCGCATCGGTGTAATAGCCAATCACGGTCCCGCTGGCGTTGATGCCGAGCGGATAAGTATTCGTCGCTCCCGGCACCACGAAGGATGTCATGCTGCCGTCCGAGTCGCGGATCAGGCCGTAAGTCGGGATGTTCAGACCGTAATACCCGTAGGATCCGATGACCGCGCCGCTCACGTTAATGCCCGTGACATTCTGCAGAGCGCCTCCGTTCGGCGCCTTGAACGATGTGAAGACGCCATCGGGACTTCGCAGGAAACCAAAAAAATTGGGACCGGGGTCCTCGTAGAATCCTGTAATAGTTCCTGCGGCGATGCTCGAGGGAAATGTGCCGAAAGAGTGGGGCGGATCGAACAGGGTGATGGTTCCGTCCGTCGCACGCACAAATCCATGCGTCATGTTCCCGTCTACTTTCCCGACCGTCCCCGTGATGGCGCCGGCGTCGTCGATCGACACAGCCTGCAAATTGTTGAATCCCCGGGCCACGATCCGGCTAATCGCGCCCTGCGGAGTGCGTGAGAAGTTGATGCCGCCAAATCCATTCACGAAGTATTCGCCGACAACCACTCCCGACGCGTTGATGCCAAAGGCGTACGTATCGCTGGAATGCGCAATCTTGATGTCGGCGAGCGCACCGTCCGGCGTGCGCACGTAGGAGTCGACCACACGGTTGGAGTCTTCATAGTATCCGGTGACCACTCCCGACGCGTTGATGCCATAAGCGAACGTCCCCTCTTCAATTCCTGTGCCCGCACCCGGCGCATCGAAGGTGACGATTGTGAACGGGCGCCCGTCAGCCCCTAACAGACCTCCTGAGAGATCTCCTGACCGACCTCCTAAGACACCTGGGGGCTGGTCATCGCCGCCAGTGGCGCGAAAGCTCGCCGGCGTGGGCGACGATTGCGCGGCCGAGGTGATGGCGGTTGCAGCGCAAAATGCGAATACCAGGCAAGCTGTCTTCACTGAGCTGAGCCTTTCCATAGAGTCACCTCTTGCGGCTTCGCGCCATGCGGGAGCAAACGTTAACGGCGCCAGCAAGCTCCGGGATTATCGTGCCGCCGAGTTGGGCCGTCAAGGTGAAACATCCTTCGCACCGCAACGCGCCATTGTCATCCCGACCGCAGCTTCCCATTCCCGAAGGGACTGGGAAGCGGAGTGGAGGGACCTGCTGTTCCTCCAGTAAAAGTCGATGCCGCATCGCTCATCCGCGCTTTGGCCGCGAAGGCGGCCAGAAAAAAATGGCCCCATTGCTGGGGCCACGTTTCAAGAGGCTACGGATTTGGTGGGATGTCAGGAAAGGCGATGCAAGGGTCCGTTCCGGCGGCCGGAACGGTTCGGGTAGTGACGCGGAGAATCGATGCGAGTGAAGGTCATGTTGCTAGAGTTTGCGGCCTCTTTATTACCCCTGACAGAAGCACTTGCCGCGCCAAAGCTTGAAAGCCGTGTGAGCTTGATCGCTCCGCGAGATAAATAAATGACAAGCAAGGACTTAGTTGCAGGGCGGCGCTGGAAGGACTGCCCCACGCGGGAATCCGGGAAAAATAAGAACTGCAGAACAATGCACATTCCATGCAGGTGGATACCAAAGCGCCGGAAACACCAAGCCCATGGCGGGTTATGGCCAGCCATGGGCTCAGGTGAAACGGTAATCTAGCGCCGACCTCTAGCTGTTCCCAGCCACGGTGCGCAGCTTCCCCGGCAGAAAGTGATAGGGAGGCCACGGTCCGCTCACCGACACTTCGCAGTTCTTCAACTGCTTGGCGGCGGTCGAATAGCGGTTCTGGTACTTTTCCACGCTCTTGGAGTCGATCAGGTGGGCGATGTCGATCAACATGCCCTCGGGCGCGACTTTCTTGCAGCTGACTTCTTCCTCCAGCGGGTTAAACAGCTTGTGCACCTGGACCGACAGCGCGCGCGCCTTGGTCTGGCGTTCGCGTTCGCGGGAGGCTTTCACCTTCAGCTTCGACAGGTAGTCGCCGCCGACGGTGTCCGGCAGTTCGATATCAATCATCGCCTCGCGTAAAGAACCATCACGGACGACCAGTTTAATGTGCATTTCGGACTTTCCGCGCAGCTTGGCGACGCTCACCCCAAAAGCCCGCCGGTTGACCCGGACGGCCTGGCGGAGCGCGTCATCGCTCTCGAAAATGGTTCCGAACTTGAAGGGCAGGACGGTCGAATTGCGGAAACAGTTGCTGACCACCCGCGCGTGCTCAATCGCGGATTTTTGATCTAATTCACTGGCTGCGTGGTCATATTCGCTGACGATTACCGCGAATTCACCACTGGGATAGCTCAGAACCGCAGCGCCGTTCACTCCTTGAACGCCCTCTAACAGGAAAGGGCGGCGAGTGCGGGTTCCATTTGGGAGGGTTTGATGCTCG
>Ga0302324_100000261_pt1 | contig 141674 bp, 126 predicted proteins | sample Palsa_T0_1_FD_201949 | JGI IMG/M metagenome (GOLD analysis project Ga0302324, IMG submission 201949) | Peat permafrost microbial communities from Stordalen Mire near Abisko, Sweden - Palsa_T0_1 | ecosystem: Environmental > Terrestrial > Soil > Palsa > Peat permafrost | place: Sweden: Abisko...
TGGGCGGGCACGGCTTGAGGAAGGCTGGAACTACGTCAGCGATTTGATCGGCTGTGCGGTTTTCGATCACGGCGTCGAGATTGGAAAGATTGAAGACGTACAGTTTGGAGCCGGCGAAGCGCCGCTGTTGATCGTGGCCGCGGCTTCAGGGAAGAAGTTCGATGTGCCGTTTGCCGAGGCGTTCGTGGAAGGCGTAGACCTGGCCGCCAAGCAGGTTCGCATGAGGCTTCCCGATGGCATGTTGGAGATCAACGCGCCGATGACGGCGGAAGAAAAAAAGCACCAGGGGCAGGGAAGAAGCAAACACTGATTTCCTCAGTGCCGTCTGTGGTGAAGGGTTTTGTGGTGAAGGTTTTGTGTTGAAGATTTCAGGTTCGCATGAAGGCCGACATCGTCACGATTTTTCCGGACTTCTTTCGCGGGCCGCTGGATTACGGCATTACCCGCCGGGCCGCGGAAATGGGTCTGGTGAAAATCGAAGTCCACGACTTGCGGAGTTTTACGCACGATCGTCACCGCACCGTGGATGACCGCCCTTTCGGCGGCGGCGAAGGCATGGTGCTGAAGCCGGAACCGATCTTTGATTGCCTGGAATCGCTTGGTCTGGCTGCTCGCGAGCAGCGCGAATCGGGCGCCGCGAAAGAGAGCGTGATTTTGCTTTCGGCGCAAGGCGAGCCCTTCACGCAGAAAGTGGCCTCTGAGTTGGCGGCGCTTGATCGCATCGTACTGATCTGCGGCCGCTACGAAGGCGTCGACGAGAGAGTGGCCGAGTGCCTTGCCGACCGCGAGCTTTCCATCGGCGACTACGTGCTGAGCGGAGGCGAACTCGCCGCCGCAGTCGTGATCGAAGCGGTGACGCGATTGTTGCCGGGAGCGGTGGGAAACGAGGCCTCCACGCGGCAGGAGTCGTTTACCGAGAACGAGAGATCTGACAAGAACTCCGGCGAGGTTGCGGAAAATGCCGGTCCGGATTCGACCTGCGGTTCCGGCGGATTGCTGGATTATCCGCACTACACGCGCCCGGCGGAGTTTCGCGGGATGACGGTGCCAGAGGTGCTGATGAACGGCAATCACGAACAGATCCGCCGCTGGCGCCGCGAACAGGCTCTGAAGAAAACGCTGCGCAACCGCCCCGATTTGCTGGGAGGCGCGGAATTGAGCGAACAGGACCGAAAGGTCTTGCGGAGATCGGGAGAATAAATTTTGATTGTTGATTTTTGATTGTTGATTGAAACTCTGCCAACATTCTGGCCCGCGGTTTTTTTCAATCAACAATCAACAATCAAGAATCAACAATCAGTACCAGGCTTTACCTAACGACGAAGGATCAAACCATGTCAAACCTAATTATCGAAAAGCTGCTGGCCAAGACCAAACGCACCGACATTCCCGCATTCCGCCCCGGCGACACGGTGCGCGTGCACGTGAAAATCAAAGAAGGCGACAAAGAGCGCGTGCAGGCCTTCGAAGGCGTGGTCATCAAGCGCGACAACGGACCGCAAGCCAGCTTCACCGTACGCAAAATCAGCTTCGGACAAGGCGTGGAGCGCATCTTCCCCGTGCAATCCAAAGTCATCGACAAGGTCGATCTGATCCGTTCTTCCAAAGTGAGGCGCGCCCGTCTGTTCTACCTCCGCGGACTGAGGGGCAAAGCCGCCCGCCTGCGCGACATAGACAGGCGAGACAAAGAAAAGCCGGCCCCGGCTGCCCAATAAGAATCGGTTGGCGCGCGGGGCGAGAGCTTATTTTCACGCTGGTTTTGTGCCCAGTGCGCGGCCAAGTTGCATAATTCAGGGGCAGATGGTTGAATAAAGCTACTTTTGCAGGGCGCTTAACTCAGCGGTAGAGTGCCATCCTCACACGGTGGAAGTCATAGGTTCGAATCCTATAGCGCCCACCATTTTGTTTTCTTGGCTTGCGGAAAAATCGCTTCGCGAGCTAGTTTTGCTTCGCTGGAACCGCCAGTTTTTGCGCCGCCAGGAAACTCCAGATGGTTTCATTGGCGTTGAGATCCTGGCTGGTCTTTCCGATCGTCTTTTCCACTTCATACTGCTCGCCGCCCGGCCAGGTATTTCCCGCTCCCTTGACGCTGTAAAGCACGACTTGCGCGTTCTGCCGGCAGCCGCCATAAGTCGCAACTTTTGTTTCCATGCCGCCTTTTTCTTTTGCCGGAATCTTGCTGTTCTCCGGCTTTTCCGCGCAGCGGTCGATTTTCCCCCACGCCTTGGCGCTATCTTCGGCAGAGATCGTTGCCAGATTCAGGTTGTGCTCGGTACCGCCGCCGTAAGGAACGACCGGGTCCGAGGTGCCATCGATCATCACCAGCGGCACCGGGCGAGATGGCAGACAAACCATCATCTTCGGCATGGATGCGCCCACTGCGGCGACCGCTGCGATCCGGTCGCTCAACGAGCATCCCAGGCGCAGACTCATGAACCCGCCTTCAGAAAGGCCCGCGGCATAGATTCGCGACTCATCCAGCGACACCTTCGACTTGAGTTGGTCGAGTATCCCGTTCATGAAGCCGATATCATCGGTAGGAGCCGGCCTTCTGTCCTCGCTGGGATCGGAGGAAGACGGCTGTTGTTGCCCGCCGCCAGGATAGCCGCCACCGCCACCGCCGGGATAGCCGCCGTAGTGCCGGCGCCCGCCTCGTCCCGGGCCCATTTGCGACCGCGGTTGTGGCCGAACTCCCACGTTCCACCGCCCGTGCAAGGCGAAAGGATAGACCGTGATAATGCCCTCTTTGTCGGCAAGCTCGTCAAAGCGTGTGAGCCGCTCCATGTCGTCGGCGTCCTGATTCATGCCATGGAGCAGAATCACAACCGGATAGGTGTGTTGCGGGTCATAACCTTTGGGCAACCGCAGCATGAAGCTGCGATCCACATCGTCGACGGTCACTTTTTCTTTTGTCTCTTGCGCCCAGAAGGTCTGTGTGGCAAACAGCATCGTGATCAAAGCAGCGGCTGGCACCCAACGCATCGGCAACCACCGTCTAAGTTTCATCTGAAATCTCTTTTCTCAGCTCCAGCAGAAATGCCGTTCCGATCCCTGGGCGTGCTTATGGAGCGACATCTTCGTGCCCCACAAGCGCCGCCGCGGAATTCTCACGTTAATTCTGTTGTTGGGAAGCCGGCGGAGCCGAGTCCTGTCCACCCTGCCGATGCCCTTGCCACTGCTCGTGCTCGGCCTGCATCTTATCCCACTTCTTCTGTTGGCCGGGATCCAGAAGCCCGCGCACCTGTTCGCCGGCGGCTTTGTGAATCTCCATCATCTTCGACCGCCGATCGTCTTGCGAGAGCGAGGAGTCCGAACGCAACGATTCCATTTGCGATCGTTCGGATTTGAAAATTTCCAGCACTTTGGCCTGCTGGTCTGAATTGAGCTTCAATTGCCTGGTGAGCATATCTGTCCGCTGCTGCGGATCGAAATGCCCGCGCCCCATGTGTCCCTGTGGCGGACCGCCCTGAGCGTCACCTTGATCCTGGGCGAAACCAAGAGTCGTGATCGTGCAAGCCAAGAGAGAGAGCAGAAAAGCCATTGAAAGAACTCTGCACATCTTTGTCAACATAAGATCTCCTTTAGAAGTTTCCGACTGCCGATACTCCTATGAATCCGATTATGAGGGTGAAGTTGTGAAACGCGGCCCCTTTTACGAATCTTTACTCAGGGTTACCGAATTGGGAAGCTTGCCTCTGTCCAGCACTGGCCCGAACGGCCAAGAGACAAAATTTTACAGCCCCCGCAAGGCGATAAAGCTATGATCGCAGTGCAGAGACTTGGCGTCTGCTGCGGAGACGCATCAGAGATGACGCCTCGAGATGAATGATCGATGATCACGCCGAGCAAGCTGAGGTTTCGCTGCCTGACTCTGAGCCTGTCTCTGCTGCTCGCCCCGATCTGCGCCCACTCCCAAACCGAGCCTGCACAGCCGCAACCAGCTCAGTCGCAACCAGCTCAGTCGCAGCCTGCACAGCCGCCCGCACAAACTAAGCCCACCACCCCCGCCGTCGGAACAATCCATGGCGTAGTGAAATCCGGCACTATGCCGATCCCTGGCGCAGCTGTTTCGGTCAAGGCCGAGCCTGCGGGGCAAACGGTCTCCGCCTGGACCGACATTGATGGATCCTATTCCGTGCCCGTCCCAGCCTACGGTTCCTACACCGTTCAGGTGCAGATGGTTGCGTTCGCAAATGGTTCTCAGCAGGTTGTGGTGGATGCCGGCCATCCATCGGTGCAAACGAATTTCGAACTGACGCTCCAATCACGCACGCACGAAGCAACGCCTTCACAGAGAAGACCGCCAGGTCAGGCGACCGCGCAGCGTGGATTCCAGAATCTTTCCATCCAGCAGAGTATGAACGGCCAAGATGCGGCTGCGCCTAATAATGAGGTTGCGCCTTCCGGCATGCCGGTTCCGGGGATTGATCCCAATAGTGCGACCGAATCGATCGCGGTTTCAGGCAACGCCTCAAATTCGATGAGCGGGATGAGCGGCGACGAACTGCAGCAGCGCATCAATGACGCTCGTCAGAATGGCGGAGGCTTCGGCGGGGGCGGAGGCGGATTCGGGCAGGGAGGCTTTGGCGGCGGAGGTGGCGGCCGTCCCATGACCATCACCGGCCGGCGCGGTTTCGACATCAATCATCCCCACGGCTCCATCTATTACGGCATCGGAGATTCGGCGTTGAACGCCGCGCCCTACGAACTGACCGGCGAACCTCCCACGCAGCCGGGATATTTGCAGAACAGTTTCGGCGGATCGGTCGGCGGCCCGCTCAACATCCCGCACATTTATCACGGCGGCACCAAGACCTTTTTCTTCGTCAATTACAACGGCAAGCGCGGGGAAAATCCCTTCGAGCAGTTTTCCACCGTGCCCACGCTGCAGGAGCGGCAAGGGAATTTCAACGGCATCCTGTACACATCCGGTCCGGCGGCGGGGCAGCAGGTGCAGATTTTTAATCCCGCGACCAACTCTCCGTTCGCGGGAAACGTCATCCCCGGCTTCGCTTCACAAAGCTGCCCGTGGTCGGCATCATCGGGAGGTGGAACCGCCGCGGGCTTGCTGCAATACATTCCCTGCCCCAACCTGCCGGGAGACTTTCAGAATTTTCGCTACGCCACCACGACCACCAGCGACAGCGACGACCTGAACGTCCGCATCAATCACACCCTCGGCGCCGCGCCCGCGCGCGGACAGCGCGGAAGCGGCCGCGGAGCGCCGCGCAACAGCCTGAATTTTGGTTTTCACTATCACGCCTCGAGCGCCAACATCACCAACCCGTTTCCCAGCGTGGGCGGCAGCACCAGCACTCGCAGCTTCGACGTGCCGGTCGGTTATGTGAAAACCATCGGCAAACTCACTAACAGCCTGCGCTTCGATTTCAATCGCAGCCGCACGCACACGCAGAATCTCTACGCCTTTCTCAACGACGTCGATAGCGGACTCGGAATCAGCGGCGTTTCGACCAATCCTTTCGACTGGGGATTGCCCAACCTTTCCTTCGGAGATTTTTCCGGCCTGTCGGATACCAATCCGCAACTCCTGCGCAACCAGACCTATACGATTTCCGACTATGTGGTCTACACGCACGGAAAAAATAGCTGGCGCTGGGGCGGAGATTTTCGCCGCATCGAGCTCAACACCGAAACCAGCGGCAACGCGCGCGGCTCGTTCACTTTCACGGGATATAACACTTCAGAATTTACCGCGACCACGCCGGGGCAGCCGGCCTCGCAGGTCGCGGGAACCGGTTTTGATTTCGCCGATTTCCTGCTCGGCGATCCTCAGACGACTTCGGTGCAATTCGGGCAGGATAACTACCACTTCCACGGCAATTACTGGGATCTCTATCTGCAAGATGAATGGAAGGTGCGCGGCAACCTCACGCTCAATCTCGGCGTGCGCTATGAATATGTCTCACCGCTGACGGAAGAAAACAATCTCATCGCCAATCTGGTTTTGTCGCCGGGCGTGCTGAATCCCGCTCTGGGCGCGCCGTCGGTTACGCCCGTGTGTCCGCATCTGTCGGAAAGTATGGGGGGAGAGCAGCAGCTCTGTCCTTATAACTCCGGCCTGCCCGCCAGCCTGGTGCAGCCCGATCGTAAAGGTTTCGCGCCGCGCCTGGGGTTGGCGTGGAAGCCATTCAAGAACACCGTGGTCCGCGCCGGATACGGCATCAACTACAACACCGGAGCTTATCAGAGCATCGCGCTGCAAATGGCGTTTCAACCTCCGTTCTCGACCGCCGAGACAAATATTCAACCGTCTGTGATTACGCCGACGAGCGGGCCGCTGGTTCCTACCGCCGGAGATCTTACTCTGCAAAGCGGGTTCCCAGCGCCTGCCGCCGGTGAAATCACCAATAGTTACGCTGTGAATCCGAACTATCGTTGGGGATACGTGCAGATTCGCAATCTCGATATTCAGCAGCAGATTCGTCCCACGATTTTGCTGAACGTCGATTACACGGGCACGAAGGGAACGAACCTCGACATTCTGGAAGCGCCCAACCGCACCATCTCGCCCACGCTCGGCATTACGACTTTAATCCAAGCGGTGCAAGCCTTCACCTTCGAAAACTCGCTCGGCGACTCCGAGGCGAATGCCGCTTCTGTGCGTCTGCGAAAACGCTTGGCACATGGCTTCTCGGTCGGCGGCATATACACTTTTTCGAAATCGATCGATGACGCTTCATCGATCGGAGCCGGCGCGACTTCCGCTGCCAGTTCGCCCGGTCTGGGCGCCGGAGGCACTGGCGCAGCCGGCGGAGGAGCGGGAGCATCCGCCGGAAGCGGGGCCAACAGCGTGGCGCAGAATCCGCTGAATCTTTCGGCCGAGCGCGGACTCTCCAGCTTCAATCAGACGCACCGATTCACCGCCGATTATCTGTGGGAGTTGCCCTTCGGGCATGACCGGCGCTGGCTTACGGGCAACACTCCGTGGCGCGCGATTCTTGGCGATTGGCAATGGAGCGGCGACTGGACCATCGCTTCCGGGCTTCCGTTCACTCCGCGCTATGTGAACAATGCCGATGAAATTAATGGCGGGACGAATGGCACGCTGCGTCCCGATGTAGTGCCGGGGCAGTCGATTGCATTGCCGAATCCGTCGATCGCGGAATGGTTCAACAAAAACGCGTTCACCGCGCCTCCCGAAAACAGTCAGGGGCAGATTGTGGCCTACGGCAACGCGCGCCGCAACAGCATCATCGGCCCGGGGAGCAAAGTATTCGACATGGCGCTCACCAAGGTGATTCCGTTCAGTGAAGGCCGCACGCTGGAATTCCGCGCCCAGGCTACCAACGTGTTCAACATTCCAAACTACAGTTCGATCGATACCTCGGTGACTTCACCTACGTTCGGGCGAGTCCTCGCGGTCGGATCGATGCGGCAAATTACCATGACTGCGCGCTTTCGTTTCTGAAGCAAAGTTTCGAGAGAAATGAAGATGTCCTTCCATCCAAGTCGACGGGCGAGCCGGAAGATTCTGGCGGTGCTGACCGAGCTCGTATTTCTGGGGTCGTCTCTGCCCGCGCAACAGCCCGCACAACAACAGCCAGCACAGCAGCCCGCCCAACAGCAGGATTACGTTTTTCACACTGAATCCGAGATGGTGCTGGTGAACGTCACGGTACGGGACAAAAACGGAAATCTCGTCCCCAACTTGAAGCCGCAAGACTTCACCATTCTTGAAGACAACAAGCCGCAGAAAGTTTCCAGCTTCGATATTGAGAATGTCGATGCCGTCGCAAATCAGGATGTCGCCCAGGCGCAGCCTCTTCCGAATTCGCCCGGAGCCCCTGCTCCATCAGCCGCGGCTCCTGCGAAAACTGCAGATCAGTTCAAAGACCGCCGGCTCATCGTTTTGTTCTTCGATCTCTCGGCCATGGAACCCGACGAGATCGATCACGCCGTGACCGCGGCCGAGCGCTACGTCGATACCCAGATGGTTCCCGCGGACATGGTGTCGATTGTGTCGCTGGGAAGCGCGCTGCTGGTCAATCAGGATTTCACTGCCGACCACGACTTGCTCAAGAAGCAGCTGCAGGCTTTCAGCACGGGCAGCGGGCAAGGCTTCGAGGAAGGCACGACCGGCACAACCGAAGGCACTCCCGACACCGGCCAGCCCTTTACCGCCGACGACACCGAATACAACATCTTCAACACCGATCGCCGGCTGGAGGCGCTGCGCTCGGTCGCGGAAAAGCTGGCGCACATGCAGCAGAAAAAGTCGCTGATTTATTTTTCCAGCGGCATGGACCGCACCGGGATTGAGAATCAGTCGGAACTGCGCGCTGCGATCAACGCCGCCGTGCGCTCCAACATGGCCATCTACACCATGGACCTGCGCGGCCTGCAGGCGCTGGTCGCGGGCGGCGAGGCGCAGAATGCGAGCTTGCGCGGAACGTCGGCATACTCCGGCCAGGCGACTATCAACGCGCTCAACTCCAACTTCACCACCCAGGAAACTCTGGTCACCCTGGCCAGCGATACCGGCGGGAAAGCTTTCCTCGACAACAACGATTTCAATCAGGTTTTCAAAGGCGTGCAGCAGGATACGTCCAGCTACTACCTGCTCGGTTATCGCAGCAGCAATCCCGCCCGGGACGGGCGCTACCGCCGGATCATCGTGAAGGTGAACGTACCTGGCGTGAAAATCGATTACCGCCGCGGCTACTACGCGCCCGCCGATTACCAGCACTCCACCAAAGAAGACAAAGAACTCCAGCTGCAGGATGAACTTGCCTCCGAGTTACCGACCACCGATCTGCCGCTGTATCTGAACACCGCCTACTTTCGCCTGGAGGCCAACAAGTTTTCCGTTCCCATTTCTTTGGTCGTGCCCGGTTCCCAGATTCCCTTCACGCGTTCCAGCGACCGCGATAAAGCTACCCTCGATGTGATTGGTCTGGTCAGCGACAGCGAACACCATCCCATCACTCGCATTCGCGACACCATGAAACTTGCGGTCGATACTTCGGCCGATGTGAGCAAGAAAAACGTGCAATACGACACCGGGGTGAACCTGCCTCCCGGCAAATATCACCTCAAGTTTGTGGTGCGCGAAAACCAGACCGGCAGCATGGGTTCGTTCGAGACCGACCTGAACGTTCCCGATCTCAAGGCGCTGCCGCTGAAGATGAGTTCGATTGTGCTGACAAGTCAGGTGCAGCCCGCGAAGAAAGGCGCGCCTCCAAGCCCGCTGATTCGCGATGGGGAAGAAATCATCCCCAGCGTGACCCATGTATTTTCTGCGACGCAGCATCTGCGTCTCTATTACGAGGTCTATGACCCTGGGCGCTGGCCGCAGCCAACCGGCACGCCCCAACCCTCGCCAACCGGAGCGTCCGGTTCTCCTATCCACCTGATGAGCAGCGTCGCCATCTTCCGCGGAAAAGTCAAAGTGTTTGAAAGCTCCACCGTCGAACTCAGCAACTTGAACGCCGGGAATCGAAAAGCGGGCATCTTCCAATTAGATTTGCCGCTGAATTCTCTCTCCCCCGGCTTTTACACGGGCCAGGTCAATGTCATCGACGACGCAGCCGGATCGTTCCTGTTCCCAAGGTTCGCGTTATTGATTCGCCCGGAAGCGGCGGCCAAAGCTCAGACGACCAAGACTCAATAGCGAAGCGCCTGCGGAAAGGTATTGGGGCGTGCGGCCATCCTTGCGTATTTTGCAAGCGCGGGCGGCGAGCAGGCTCGTCGCCAAGAACGCGAAGGCCGGGGCACGCCACCGTGTTGGTGATGCCCCCAGATCAAAAGCTTAGGCCACCCGCCGCTAACACGTGCGAAGATGGTGATTTGGAGGAAACGTGCCATGGGCCTGGTCTTGGAGTTTGACGTAAAGAACAACATCCTGCGCGGGACTCTACAGGGTCCAGTGACGGACACCCTTCTGTTGGCGTACCACGAGATGGGTGTCAACTTTACGGCATCGCATCCGCCTTGTCGCGGTATCTGGGACCTCTCGCACGTGACCGACTTTACTGTGTCGGGCGCCGGTATTCCGGAGTTGGCGGCGCGGCCGTCCATCATCGCGGCTGGTTATGTGCGAGTCATCGTGGCGCCGCTCGACCTTCTTTTTGGAATGGCGCGCATGTTTCAGCTCCTCAGTGATGACACTCGGCCTGAATTACAGGTGGTTCGAACCATGGACGAGGCATACCGGCTGCTCAGCGTCGAAACGCCGGAGTTTAGCCCCGTAAGCTAAGGCAAAGTAAGTTCGCCAGCCAACTCTTCCTGCCAGGTGGTTTAGCCGCCAGGCCGTATTGCGAGCATCGTGGGGCTCTTGCGGACCTTGACGTTGGGGCCTAGCGTGATAGCCTTTCAGCAGGGCTAATTGCGGGGCAAAATTCCTGAACAGGGAGACGGAACCGCCCACGCTAGTCCACTTCTCGTATGGCATTCTGGCTCAAACCGCCGCAACGGCACCTATCTGACTCAGAACAAAGAGTTTCAGACGAGCCCAGGAACGGCCAGGAGGCGCAACTTTCAGGCGACGATGGGGTTGACACTAGTGTGAGTACCGCCGCGCTGAATCGCAACCTGATGGTGACCGCGCCGACCTCGCAGGTATCCGCCCTGTTTCCGGCTGGTCCCGCTGGGGGCGAGGCTCCGTCAGATGCGGAGATCATGTTGCGGGCCAAGTCCGGCGATACCTCGGCTTTCAACTATCTGGTGCAGAAGTACCGGCGGCCCATGGTGAGCTTTATGTACCGCATGGCGCGCAACTCGTCGGCGGCGGAAGATTTGGCGCAGGAAGTTTTCCTGCGGGTGTATCGTTCGCGCGCGACGTATGAAGCCAGTGCAAAGTTTACGACCTGGCTGTATCGTATTGCCACAAACCTGGCGGTGAATCACGCGCGCGATACGCGCCACGAGCGGCCAGAGGTGCAGGTGAGCCTGGACGAACCGGACCAGGAAACGGGCACGACGTTTGAAGTGCCTGACGGTACGCTGAACGCCGAGCAGGCGATCATGCGGCGCGAGCGCATGCGCGCCATCCGGCAGAAAGTGGAGGCGCTGCCCGAGCAGCAGAAGCAGGCAGTGATCATGCACAAGTACCAGCAGATGGATTACAAGCAGATTGCCGACGTGCTGAAGAAAAGCGAGTCTGCGACCAAGTCGTTGCTCTTCCGGGCCTATGAAACTTTGCGGGAACAGTTAAAAGAATTCGTATAGCGGGAAATGATTTTGTGTGACGCGTCACTGGCGAAGTGAAGTAAAGATACAAGGGGGCGGTTATGAAGTGCGATGAAATTCGTGAACGCATGCCCGATGTTGCGGCTGGATTCAGCGAAGCGACTGCGGAAGAAAGCAGCCATCTGGCCGGCTGCGGTGCGTGCTCGGAACAATTGAAGGCGATGCAGTCGACCATGGCGCTGCTCGATGAGTGGCAGACTCCGGAGCCGTCGCCGTACTTCGACGTACGGCTCCAGGCGCGCCTGCGCGAAGAAGTGGCCAAACCGCAGGCTGGCTGGCTGCGTTGGTTCCGGCGTCCGGTACTGGCTGCGGCTTTTACGGTTTTGCTGGGAATCGGCGTAGGCGTGTACGTCACGCAGAATCAGACGGTTCACCCGCCTGCCCAGTTTGCCGATGCCGGGCCGGGCACCGCGGTCGGCGATCTGCAGGCTCTGGAAAAAAATCACGACATGTACTCGGATTTCGAGTTGCTCGACGATCTGGACCTGCAGCAGAATGTGGGGGCCAATCAGTAAGAGCCGATTGGCAGTTGGTCATTGAGCAGCGGGCTCTTGACTTTTGCGTAGCGGGCTGGGGCATCGGGCTGGGACAACGGGGAAATGAAACGGGGCAACTACATCGCGGGATCTGTAACGATTGCGATTTTGGCAATTGCGGTGGCAATTCCCGTTCCCGCGTCCGCGTTCCGGGGTTGGCCGCAGCAGCGGCATTCGTCTTCTCCGCCTGCGCCCCAGCACACGCCGCCGCCGCAGAGCCATCCTCAACAGAGCCGTCCTCAGCAAAATCATCCCGAGCAGCCGTCGCATCCTCCCCAGGATTCGATGCAAGCTGCTCAGCAGGGGCACGCCGGCGACTGGCTGCGGCGCTACAAAGATCTGCCCTCGGCGGAGCAGGAACGCGCCCTGCAGAATGATCCTGCATTTCGCCGTCTTTCGCCCGATCAGCAGCAGCAGCTTCGCAATCGGCTGCAGCATTTTTCGAATCTGCCTCCGCAGCAGCAAATTCAGATGCTGAACCGCATGGAGACCTGGGAGCACCTGACGCCCGAGCAAAAGAATCAGGCGCGGCAGGTCTACAGCCAGATGCGGCAACTTCCGCCTGCGCGCCAGCGCATGGTCACCACTGCAGTGCGCGACTTGCGCACCATGCCGGCCGACCAGCGCGACAAGGTCATCGACTCACCGCGCTTCAAGGACATGTTCTCGGATCAGGAACGAGAAATGATTCGCGGCGCATCGCGCCTGCCGCTGGCTCCCGCCGGCGAGGGCGGCGAAGGTGGGCCACCGCCGCAGGAGTAAGCCCCGAGTTGTCATCCTGAGCGGAGCGAAGGACCTACGTATTCGGTTTGCGGCTCCGCTGCTTCCTGAGTCCGAGCATGCGCCGCATTGCTTAGCACGCGCCTACTTTCTCAGCATATTCCTTGCGATGAAGAACACGTTCGCCGGGCGCTCGCCCAGACGCCGCATAAAGTATGGATACCATTCGGTGCCGAATGGTACATAGACGCGCATGCGCCATCCTTCACGCACCAGCCTCCGCTGGATGTCGCGGCGAATGCCGTACAGCATCTGGAATTCGAACGAATCGGGAGAAATATTTTCGCGCTTGGCAAAGGCCTTGGCCTCGCGAATGATGGCGTAATCGTGAGTCGCCAGCCCGTGGTACACGCCGCTGGTCATCAGAATCTTCATCAGCTTCACATAGTTGGCGTCCACGTCGGCCTTGCTGGCGAACGCGATGCTGGCCGGTTCCTTATACGCGCCCTTGCATAGGCGAATGCGAATCTTTTCCGCCAGCAGCTTTTCCACGTCGCTCTCGCTGCGCTTCAAATACGACTGGATCACCGTGCCCACGTTGTTCGCGTTTCCCGGCATGCGATGCAGTTCGTGCACAAAATCGAGCGTGCGCTGCGTGTAGGGAGAACCCTCCATATCGACGCGTACAAAGCCCGGCGGCGTCATCGAAGTGCATTTCGCCACCAGTCCGGTGACGATTTCACGGGCGAGTGTTTCGTCCACGTCGAGCCCCATGTGCGTCAGCTTCAGGCTGATGTTGGCATTGAGGCCGTTGGCGGCGATGGCGTCAAGAATCTGGTGATAGAGCTGCGCGCTGTGCCGGGCCTCGTCGGGATTGGTGACGTTTTCGCCCAGGTTGTCGATGGAAACGCTCATGCCCGCGTTGTTGAGGGCTTGGGTGACGCGAACCGCATCGGCAATCTCAGTGCCGGCAACGAAGCGGCCGGAAACGCGGCGTCCGATGGAGGAGCTCTCGGCAAAATTACGCAGAGCACGATTCTCAGAAAGATTGACGAACAAGGCTCTTAACATGGAGTACCCGCGATAGAAAGAAGAGATCGATTATAAGTGAAGAAAGTGCGGCTAGCCGTCAGCAGGAGGACCGTCAGCATGAAGACCACAGAAAGTTGTACCACAACCGTGTGTGTAGGGGCGGACGCCCTCGTCCGCCCCGCCGCGTAGCGGCGTGGCAGCGTAACAGAACTGAGGGTGTGCACCGCGCATGAAAGGCGTCGATGCTCCCATGCCGCACGGGTGGCCCCATTGCGCTTCGCGCAACCCGGACGAGGCGTCCGGGGCTACAAAATCCTTACCAGCTGTAGTGCGCGGTGTAGGTGATGACCTTCTCTCCGTCCGGCGCAATCGCCACCGGGAACTCGATGGTCTGGCTGTCTTTCTTCTGGTAGTCGTCGGATTTAGCTGTGATTTCCCAATTCGTGCCGCGATAGAGATGTTCGACCACGCGCACATCGACCGGTTCTTTCTTGTGGTTGCGAACCCGAATCTCAAAGGTTTCGGTCGCCGAATTCCTGCCTGAGTCGACCGTGTAGTTGGTGCGCTTCCGCTCGCCCGCCAGATCGAATGAGCTGCCGGTGTAGACGCGAACGGTTTCATCGCGCGGCGTGTGGTCAATCACATTCTCGCCGGTGAATTCCATCTGGCTGTCGTCGTTGCGGCGATAGAAGCGCACTCGGCCCTTGGGCAGCGGCATGCCGAGATGGTTCGCTTCGGAGTTGACGAACTCGCGCATCACCCAAATCTTGGGATTGAACTCCGTGCCATAGGAGTTGTCGTTGCGGATGCTCTCCCAGTTCCAGCCGTTGTAGCGGTTGTAGTCGATCTTCACGCCGTCATAAATGTAGATCTGCCTCGCCGCAACGCCCGACGCGTGGATGAATTCCACCTGCTTGGTTTCGCGGTCGCGCAGCGTCGTGATGCGCTCCAGCGTGTAGAGATGATATTGGTCGAAGGCTTTTTCGCTGACCGGCGGGCCGACGGGGCCGGCTGAGCCCACGGCAACCATTTGCGAGTAATTTCGTCCGTTGATTGCTCCTTGTTGGATTTTGTTCACATCGCCGGCCATGAGTTTGATGCGCGCATTTTCAAAGGTGCGGCCGCTGCGGTTATCCATCGTGACCCAGCCGACGATCTCGACCACATCACCTTTTTCAGGCGCAACTACGTTGTAGTCCGCCTGCCAGCTCATGCCGCCGGTGACGTAGGAAAACTCCGCGGGAAACTTTCCTGCCTTGTCCGTTGAAACCAGCCATTCCAGCCGCGGCTTCAGAATCGTCTCCGCCGTCAGGTCGGGAAAGATCGGCTGGCCGGGAAGTCCGAAGCGCAACTGGCCTCCAACTTCAATGATCGGCTCTTCCTGTTGCGGATAATTCTGGGCATAGCCGTTGATGTTGAAATAATCGGGGCGTATGTATCCGCTGCGCACCACCTTGCCCTTCACGATGGAATGGTCGGGCTGTTCAAAATCGATGGTCTGCCCCTCATACAGCGCGAGCAGCGAAAACTGCGACACCGGATCGGCGCGGTAATTTTGTTCGAGCACGTTGACCGCATGCTTGCCCGTGGGATCGCGAAGGATCACGGAATCGGGCTCCAGGTGCATGGTGATGTCATTCACGTTGACCTGATTGACGCCCGCCTTCAGGTCCAGCGGGATATCCTGCCGCACCACCGCGAAATCCTGGTTGTAGATGGTGAGCGAAGGTGAAGAAACCTGCTGGGCGACGAGACTGCCACAGAGAAGACTGCCACAGAAAGCGAGAAACGCGACGAAGCGAATGCGCATGAACGTGTCCCTCCCGAGCGCCTGGGATTTATGGAAGGCGCAGATCGTGTGCGGAGTCAGCTTAGCTTCCGCCACGTCGCTAGAACGCAGCCTGGGCCAGCTCTTGCATGGATGCGCGGGGAGTCAGCCTCACGCTGGCTGGTTACAGCCGGGACCAATCGCGGCGAGCGAATGAATAGAGAAGGATCATTGCAGATCGAACCGGTCATTGCAGATCGAACCGGACCTCGACCTGTTCTTTGGTTTCGTGAGAGGCCGGCTCAAACTTCCAGTGGCCGACGGCGGTCACCGCGCTTTGGGTGAGCAGCGGATGTCCGCCCTTCACCACGATCGCCTTCACCGAGCCATCGCGCGCAACTTGTGCTTCCAGTTTGGCCACGCCCTGAATGTTCATCGATCGTGCCAGCGTGGGATATACCGCCTGCGTTTTGAGCAAAATTTTCCGCGGAGCTTCGGCCGGCCCTTGCGCAAGACACTGACCTAAGCCGACGGCGAAAAAAGCGGAAAAGAGAGTGATTGCGAGCCCAACCTGCCGCATCAGGACCATCATAGCGCTGAGTCTAAGAGAATTCTAATTTGCGCTGAAGGTCACTAACGTAATGGTCTATTCGGTGTGCTCCTCCAGGAACCGCTCGGCTTCAATGGCCGCCATGCAGCCGGTTCCGGCGGCGGTGATGGCCTGGCGGTAGCGGCGGTCCTGAACGTCGCCGCAGGCATAGACGCCGGGCACGCGGGTGAGCACATAGTTGGTGGTTTTCAGATATCCCTCGGCGTCGGCATCGAGCTGGCCGGCAAACATCTTGGCGTTAGGGTCGTGGCCAATGCCCAGAAACAAGGCGCTGGTGGGGAAGTCCGAGACCACGCCCGTCTTCACGTTGCGCACTCTGAGGCCGGTGACTTCCTGCCTGCCGGCGTCGTGCACGTCTTCGACCACGGTATCGAGCAGGAAGTGAATTTTCTCGTTATGTTGCGCGCGCTCCAGCATGATCTTTGAGGCGCGGAACGAGTCGCGCCGGTGGATGACCGTTACCTTGGTGGCGAAGCGAGTGAGAAAAATCGCTTCTTCCATGGCCGAATCGCCGCCGCCGACCACCACAATCTCTTTTCCGGAAAAGAAGAAACCATCGCAGGTGGCGCACGACGAAACGCCATGCCCGATCAGTTGCTGCTCGTGCGGCAGGCCCAGCCAGCGCGCCGAAGCGCCACTGGCGACGATCAGCGTCTGCGCATGCACCTGCTGATGGCTGAGATGCAGCAGGAACGGCCGCTTGCTCAGGTCGACGCTGGTCAGGTGGGCCATGCGATACTCCGCGCCGAAGCGCTCCGCCTGCTTGCGCATGTTCTCGACCAGTTGCGGGCCCATGATTCCTTCGGGGAATCCGGGAAAGTTTTCGACCATGGTGGTCATGGAAAGCTGCCCGCCGGGTTCATGGCCCTCAACGACCAGCGGTTTCAGGTTGGCGCGCGCGGTGTAGAGCGCGGCAGTGTGCCCGGAACATCCCGAGCCGATGATGACGACGTTGCGAGTTTCGCTCATATTCTGAAGTTACGATAATGCCCTGATGATGCAGTTTAGATGGCCGAGTTCCGCTTTCGATGCAAGCGCAAATATCGCTTGCAGATTTTAGATTTCAGATTGCAGATTTCCAAATCTCATCGGCGGTCGAGCCAAATCGAAAATCGAAAATCGAAAATCTCCGCATTCCTTCATCGCGGCCCTTCGACGGGCTTCGCGAGCCTCGATTTCGGCGAATCCGCTTTACGCCTGAATTCTCCGCTGACTTTCGCCAGTTCTTCCGGCACAATTTTCTTCACCCCCAGCAGGCTGCGGTAGTTCGCCATCACTTCTGAGGCGCTGCGAAACAGCGGCTCATACGCGCTCTGATCGGGCGCGGGTCCGCCCTCCGTGGCCTGACAGCGCGCCAGCGCCACCGACGATTTGCCGAAGCGCTCCAGGCGCACGCGGCTGACCGGCGTGCTCACGGCCAGCATGGTCTCGGAACTGGTCACTGCCGAGGCGCTGTCTTCGAGCGAAACCTGAATCAGGTCTTTGGGATCGCGCACGTGCAGCACCAGCGTTTCCACCATGGTCTGACTGTCGTTGCTGAAGGAGTATTGCACGCTGGAAAACATTGCCTGCACGGAAAACTCGTGCCGCAGGCGCACGTAACTGGCAACCGAAGGCTCGCCCGCCACGTGCCCCGGCTGCCCCGCATCGAGCATGGCCGGCATGTCGGTGAGCGTGGAACGTCCGCGGGACACTTCGAAATCGGAAGCGAACAGCGGCCGCCTGGGCACGCGCGCCAGGGCGGACGCGATTTCCTTCTGCTCCTCGGCCGAAGGCGTGCACACGTTGAGCATGTTCACTTTCACCTGAGGTTGTTGCGAGGGAGCGTCCGCGGCGGGTTGTTGCGCCGCAAGCCAGGGCGTAAACGCCAGGGCAAGAAGATTTGTCCACAATATGCAAGCCAAAGTTTTGCGCACGCCTGAATTCTAAACGAGAGCACGGGGCGTTTTGAGTTTCAATCCAGATTCCGGGAGCCGATCTTTTGGGTGACGGCGTATCGCTTGCGGTCGAGTGGGGAAACTCTGGCAGAGTTCTCGGGCACGACAAATGTCCGGCCGGGAACTTATTGGGCGAAGATACGACGAAACATGGTGTCTGTACATCGTTGTAGGAACAACACATAAATGTACATGAATATACGTACATTGCCGTCACTATTTCCCATTTTGGGACAAAAACCACGCACTTCCGCGCGAGGTGACGCAAAAAGCTGCTCCGGTGGATTCTTAAAATGCCCATTGCTGCGTCACCAGCGGCCCGTAGAGCGACGCGAACGGCGCGACCGGCCCTCCCCCACGCAGACGCTCCTTAACGTTCGCCATGTCGCGTTTAAACGCGTTTTTACGAAGAATCAACAACTTACACCAACTTTCAACGACTTACACCAACTTTCAACGACTTAGCGGGAAGGGCGAAAAACAGGTTTCAAGGTTTCAGGGTTTCAAAGTTTCAAGGAGCGACGGGGCGAAGTTCTCAACCGTCCGGCATCGCGATCAAAGATTTTGTCTTTGAACCCTTGAAACTTTGAACCCTTGAACCCTTGAAACCTTGAAACCTTGAATTCTCCGCAGCCGCGGCCAACGTCGTAAAATCAGATCATGGCAAATCTGACGCTGGTTTATGGTATGAGGCTGCTGCCTTCCGAGGATGTGGTTGAGGTTGGCCAGGCGCCGGTCAAACTCTCCAATGGCCGCCAGGCGCACGTCGCTATGCATGTGCTCGAAGGCAGCAAGGAAGAAATTGAAAAACAACTGCGCACCAGCCTGGAAGCTTTCTTCGACCTTTATCCGGAGATTTGAGATTGGCGATTGCGGGGAATTGTTTGCGGCGTCGCCGTATAATTCCTCACTTGACGGTTGCGGGTTGAACGCATTTTCTTGATCGAAGTTCCGGGAGCCAGACTCCGCGAGCTAAACTCCACCAGCGGAACTTCGCGAGCAAAATGTCGGCGAGCTAAAGATGGAATGGTCCTATCCAGAGTTGCGGCGCAGGCTGACCGAGGCCGGGCTTTGGCCGAAAAGCCGCATGGCGCGTCTGGCTTGCTATTTGGCCGGGCTGGCGGTCGCGCTGTATGCCCTGAAGGAAGTGCTCGGGCTCTTTGCTCCCACCTGGGGCGAGCACCTGGGGGGATGGGTCCTGTTCCTGGCGTTTGTGGCGGCGGTTCTGTTTTTCGTTCTCGGCTTTGGCTGGATCAAGCGCCGCATCCTGTGGCGGCTGCGTAACCGGCTGATCGTGACCTATGTTTTTATCGGCGTGATTCCGGCGGTGCTGCTGATCGCCATGGCGCTGCTCACGCTCTACGGGCTGGGCGGGCAGTTCGCCGTATTCGTGGTCACGTCAGAAATTCACGCGCAGCTGCGAAGTCTGGAAGCCGTCAACGCTGCCGTGAGCAACGAACTGGCGGCGCGCCTGGAACGCGGAGACACGCCCACCGCCGAATCGCTGGCCGGACTGCGCAAGCGCGATCCTGCCTGGAAACGGCGCCGGGTATGCGCCTGGTATGGCGACAAGCCGTTGCCCATGTGCAATGAACTCGGCGGCGTGCCGCTCACGCACCCGGCATTCATCAAAACCAAGTTTCGCGATATCGTCCACGACCACGGTCAAACCTACCTGCGCGTGGCTTCGGTGATGCAGATTGGGAACGGACAGTTGATCGTCATCACCAGCGAACCCTTCGACAAGGAAATGGTAGGAGCCATCGCCGCCGACCTGGGCGAAATCACGGTGTACGACGCAGGCGACAAGTTGATGGACCAGAACGACGACAAGAAGGAACAGAGTTCGAGTCCGGCTGGGGCGGCGGTTGCGGAAACCACGCCGGAACAGGGCAAGCCGCGCGTCGTGTTCAGTGCGGGCAGCGCCAAGCAAGGAACTATGCAAGCCAACGGGCGTGATCTGAACGCGACCATCAGCGTTGGCGCACTGCCGCCATCGGGCAGCAATTTCGATCGCGAAATCACCTTTGCCACACCGTTGGCGATGGTGGATTGGAGAACCGGGGACCATGAGGATGTGGGAGCTTTCGTAAAAGTCACGACGCGGCCCACCGTCCTCTACGGGCATCTGTTCGCGGCGTTCGGCGAGTTTGTGCGCGGTGTGGCCTACATTTTGGCGGGCATTGGCGTGGTCTTCGCCATCATCGAGATGATCGCGCTCATCATCGGAACGCGCATGACCCGCACCGTCACGGCTGCGGTCGCGCAACTGCATGAGGCTACGCGGCACATCGACCGCGGCGATTTCGCCCATCGCATTCCGGTGAAGTCCAAAGATCAGCTTGCCGATCTGGCCATCTCATTCAACTCGATGACCGCCTCGATCGAAAAACTGATCCTGGAGCAGAAAGAAAAACAGCGGCTGGAGGGCGAACTGGCCATCGCGCAGGAAGTGCAGGCGCAGCTATTTCCGCGCCAGGTTTCCGAACTCGAATCGCTTGAGGTGCATGGCTTCTGCCGCCCGGCGCGCACCGTCAGCGGCGATTACTACGATTTTCTGACCGCCAGTTCGCACAAGCTGATTCTTGCGGTCGGCGACATCAGCGGAAAAGGAATCTCCGCCGCGCTGCTCATGGCGACCATCCATTCTGCGGTGCGCGCCTACAGCGTCGAGAGCCTGCCCCAGTTCCGGGAAACGCGCGAGCCGGTCGCGGTGGGCGTGGTTGCGGGCCCGGGAAGAGTGATGGCGGCCTGGCCCGAAGGAATTGAGGTTTCCCCCGGTGCGCTGTTGGGCCTGCTTAATCATCAGCTTTATGAGAGCACTCCGCCGGAAAAGTACGCCACGCTGTTTCTTGCGATCTATGACGGCCTGGCTCATCGGCTGACCTACAGCAATGGCGGGCATCTGCCTCCGATGCTGATTGCGGAAGACGGCGCGGTTCGCCGTTTGGAAACTGGGGGGACAGTGGTCGGTCTGTTCGACAACATGACGTATGACGAGGGCTCGGTCGAGATGCATCCGGGGGAAATTTTTCTGGCCTTCAGCGACGGCGTGACCGAACCGGAAAACGATTTTGGCGAGTTCGGGGAAGAGCGCCTGATCGATCTGGTGCGCGAAAACCGGCATCTGCCGCTTCCCCAGATCAGTCAAATCGTCACGTCCGCGGTCGATGACTGGATCGGCGACCGGGAGCAGCCCGACGATGTGACACTGGTTCTGGCGCGGGCGCGGTGAGGCTGGTTGACGGGCGCAGCGCCATAGAATATCTTTGTGCCTCAGACGTACGCCGTACGAATCACTCGCGGGAGTAGCATAACCACGGCAATGCGCCGGGGCTCCATCCCGGAGATGACGGTTCGAAACCGTTCCTCCCGCCCCACCTTGTAAAGATCTCGCAGTAAAGACCACGCAGTAAAGATTTCGGAGCAAAGACTACGCAGTAAAGATTTCAGATTTTCTTCTTCTTCCAGCGCCCGCCTTTGAACAGGATGGCGCTGGCAATGGCCATGGCCGACTCGGCAATCGCGATGGAGAAAAAGACCCCATTCGATTTCATTTTCAGCGGTATGGCCAGCATATAAGCCAGAGGAATTTCAAACAGCCAGAATCCGAAGAAATTCACGATAGTGGGCGTGATGGTGTCACCGGCGCCGTTGAAGGCCTGCATCATCACCATGAAATAGGCGTATCCCAGATTGCCGTAGCTGACGATGCGCAGGCAGGCCGCGCCCAGCGGGACCACGGCGGGGTCGTGGGTGAACAGCCTCACGATCGGTTCGGCGAACAGGATGAAAATGATTCCGACTGTGCCCAGAAAAATCACGTTGTAGAGTCCGGTGCGCCATACGGCGGTTTCGGCGCGGTCGGGTTTCCCTGCACCCAGGTTCTGGCCCACCAGCGTGGCGGCGGCGTTGCTCATGCCCCAGGAGGGCAGGATCACAAACACGACGACGCGAATGCCGATGGTGTAGCCGGCCACAGCCGCCGCACCAAAACTGCTCACGATGCGTACCAGCCCGATCCAACTGGTGTGCGCAATCAGAAACTGCAGAATGCCGGTGAACGAAACGCGCAACAGCTTCCACAGCACGTCGAGACGCAGGCGAACCTGACTCAGCAGAATGCGGATGCGCTCCGTCCCTTTCAGCAGCCGGTAGAACTGATACAGCACGGCGATGCCGCGTCCGGTGAACGTTGCCAGAGCGGCTCCGGTCACACCCAGCCTGGGGAACGGCCCCAGCCCGAAAATCAGGCAGGGATCGAGAATCAGATTGATGATGTTCGAAACCCAAAGCAGGCGCATGGCGATGGCCGCATCGCCGGCTCCGCGAAAAATTGCGTTGTTCAGAAACAGCAGCAGGACAGCGAAACTCCCGCCGAGACAAATTCGGGTGTAGCCGCTCCCGACGGCCACGATTTCCGGCGACGCTCCCATCAACCGCAGCAGGTTCGGAGCGAACAGGAAGCAGGGAAGTCCGATGGCGAGCGAAATAAACAATCCCAGAAAGATCGCCTGCACGGCAGCGACGGCCGCACCTTGGGGATCTTTTTCGCCGATGCGGCGCGCGACCATCGCGGTGGTCGACAGACTCAACCCGATGGCCACAGAAAACACCAGGCTCAACATGGACTCGGTGAGTCCGACGGTGGCGATGGCATTGGCCCCCAGCCGGCTTACCCACGCTACATCCACCACCGCGAACAGAGACTCCAGCACCATCTCAAGCACCATGGGCACGGCTAGCAGAAGAATGGCGCGGTTCAGGTTACCGGTGGTGTAGTCCTGATGCGAGCCGCGGACGGCCTCCACCAGCTCTGCCCAGAGTGAGCGGCGTGAGTCGGCGGTTGTGGTGATCGCTTGCATGTATATGTCTCCCTGTCAGTCCACAATCTATGGACTGTACTCACTCAGAAAAGCTGATGGTGATTTAGCCCGATGAGGGCCAGGCAGGAAAGCGAACTATCGAGGGACGCGCATCTTCAACCTCAGCAGCGGGTATTGAGTCGGCTGCACGAACGAATGCGACAGCGATTGTATCCCAAAGTGAGCTGTACCCACAAAGCATTTGCGCAGGAGATCCTTCGCTCCGCCTGAAAAACGGCTCCGCTCAGGATGACATTTGTTGAGGGGTAGGGATCAGGGGCTCGGGACATGGGCTCCGGACCCAGGACTCAGGACTAATCTATCTTTTCGGCACCACCAGCACGCGCGCCGAAATGGCGGCGTTGTTCAGCGTGCCGCCTAGAATCAGGGGGCCAATGGGAGTGAACAGGATGCCTCGGCCGTCGGCGCGAACGTCGTAGGTTTCCTCGCTGACGGTTTCCCATTTTTCGCCGTGCACATCCAGGGCAAATGTGAATGGCGAAAGTTCGGCCAGTTTCCCGTCGGCGTCTACGCCTTTGAAGTTGTGGGGAGCGGTCGTGCCTCCGGAGAACAGGACGCGGTGCTCGCGTTCTCCTGCGCCAGCCACGATGCCGAAGCGTCCCGGCCCGGGATGCGCGGGCAGTTTGCTCCATGCGATCTTGTTCGGATCTTTTTTGTCGATTTTGCCGATCCAGCATTCATCCGACGCAACATAACGTTTACCGCCTGCGGGATCTTTTTTCGCGCCGTCGACATAGACGATGGCGTCATCGGCTACAGCTCCAGCGTGGCCGAAAACCGGCGCGCCGGGAAACGGCGTGGCCTGGCTCCAGAGGTTTTTCTCGGTGTCGTAGATCTGCACATTGTTGACGGGCCCGCTCTTCGACCGTCCCCCGACCAGATAGACGTAGCGGTCGTGAGTGGCGCCGATCACGGCATCGTCCACAGGGACGGGAATGTCCGCGGCCCGCAGCCAGCGGCGCTCTTCGGTCGCGTAAGTGTTCACGTCTCCCAGGATGAACTCGTTGCCTTGCCCGTCCACGGTGTATCCGCCGAACAGATAAATCAGCCCTTTGACGCCGATGGCCGACGCGCCCAGGCGGCCGGCAACGCCCGGCACGGGCCGTCCTTCCACCCATTTGCCGGACTTCAGCGAGAGAACGTAAGTTTTGTTGGTGATGTCGTCCCAGGTTTTCTTGGCGCCGACTCCCATGAAGGAGTAGACGTCGATGCCGCTCCTCAGCGATGCGACCGCATTGCTGGTGACCGCGATCGGCATGGGCGGAATTTTTCCTGAATCGGCAGCCAGCAGCAGAACCGCACACAGCACCGGGAGGAAGACCGCAAGCCATTTTCTCATTGCTGAGATATTACGTGTTCCGGGGAAGGCCGCCAAGAGCGCCATCCGCGCTTAGAGTGTTCTCGTTCTCGCTTTCTTACGGTGTGTCGACGAGTGGTTGCCAGAGTTCGACGCGGTTGCCCTCGGGGTCGGTGATCCAGGCGAAGTGGCCGTAGGAGGCGGATTCCTGGTGAGGGTCGATGGCGACGTTGGCGGCGCGGAGCTTGGTGAGCAGGGCTTCGAGGTCGTCGACGCGGTAGTTGATCATGGCGCGTTGGGTGGGGGCGCCGAAATGTTTGCTGGTGTCGGGGAAGAGCATCCAGGTGGTTTGGCCGGTACCGGCGGGGACTTCGTCAGACCAGAGGAGGGTGGCGCCGCCGTAGTCCGCCATTTGGATGCCGAGGTACTCGGCGTACCAGCCGGCGAGGGCTTTGGGGTCGCGGGCTTTGAGGAAGACGCCGCCGATTCCGGTGACTCGTGCCATGAGGATCTCCTTGGGGATGTGTGAGCGGGGGAAAGAAAGCAGGCCTCTCCGCTGCGCCACGAGATGATATCAAGTAAGTGCAGCGGAGTGAGGGAAAAAGTGGTGCGGGATGACGAAACCTGGCTGCGATCATGCTGCGGGCGGTATCGATGCCCCGGGCAAGTTGCATAGGTCCTTCGCTTCGCTCAGGATGACAAAGTCCGAAAACGGATGACGAAGACCGAAGACGGATGACGAAGACCGAAGACGGATGACGAAGACCGAAGACGGATGACGAAGTCCGAAGACGCATGGCAAAATCCGAAGACGGATGACACAGTCCACAATTGATTAGCGGACCAGGCCTTGCCTTACGCCGTGAATGAAATCGGTATAAGCGGGAATCTGGCCATGTTCGCGCATGTGGCTGGCGATTTGGCCGCGATGATAGGCCGAATGCATCACGACGTGGGTCAACACATCGAGGATCGTGCTGGTCCAGGCTTCGCCCTTGCTGTTCTTGTAGGAGATGGATTGCGAAACGTCCCCGGCTGTAATCAGATCAAGAAACTCCAGCCACAGTTTTCCCATTTCGGCGGCCAGCGCCTGGCACTGAGCCCGATCAGGCTCAGGCCACACGGGAAGGCTCTGCGGCTTGCCGGTCAGCCGTTCCAGCCATAGCCGCTCCGCGGCCAGGATGTGCGACATCAGCTGCAGGGATCTTTTATTTTCTCCTGCCGCAGCTTGTATGGCTGACAGGACTTCCTGGTTCGCCCACGCGTTGTAGGCAAACTGCTTTCGCATATAGTCCGCAAGATTCACGAGCGTGCTCCCGCCGCCACTTTAACCCGGCGCATCCCGGCGCGCAAATGTTGTAACCTGACTTTCACATTTGGGGATTACACTGACCGAGTTTCGATTAGCGATCTTCTAAAGGTCAGCCTCGTAAAATAAAGGTCATGCCTCGTAAAACCGCGTCACCGCGACCTGCCGCTGTCCGTGAAAAGGCTGCCAATCCCCGGGTTGCGAGGGGGGTTGCGAAGGCTGCTACCGGTTCCGTGGCCGCACGACTGGGCGGCGTGGACGATCTGGCGCGGCTTGCGTTGAAGGCCTGCCTGATCGCTCGCGACGCGGCGTACAACGTCCACGACCTGCTGACCAGTTCGTCGCGCATGGCGTTTCTCGCCATCAAAGACTGCGAACAGGAACTCGACCTGATTGAGCGCCAGATTGACGAGCGCCTGCCTGCGGCCATAACACGCGTCAACGAAGCGCGGGCGCGGCAGTTGCTCTCCGTGCTCAAGAGCGTGACGGATTTGGAACGCATCGGCGACCTGGTCATGAGCGTGGCCCTGCGGGTTCAGGCTCGCACGGCGCGGATTCCCGAGTCCGATACGAGCCAGTTGGTTGCCATGTCGACAGAATTGCGGGAAATGCTTGACCTGGTTCACAAAGGCTTTTCCACGCTCGATCTGGAATGCGCCCGCAAAGTTCTGCAAATGGATAAGGAAATCGACCGCGTGTGCCACTCTTTGTTTCAGAAGCATTTGTCGGCAACCGTGGCCCAGGGCGACACCTCGGGATTCGAGATTCTGCTGATGGCGCAAGCGCTGGAACGAGCGGGCGACCACACCACCAACCTCGCCGAAGACCTCTACAGTCTGATCGAAGGCCGCAGCCTGCGGCATGTCCCCAAGCGCAAGGCCGCGAACTAAACTGCTAACTAGGCTGCGAACCCGGCCCGCGAACTCGGCTGCGCACTAGCGAACCGCGGTGGTTATGATTTCGGGTTTTCGGCGATGTGCCAGAGGACGCCGGTGGGATCGCCCAGAAAAAGCACGCGCAAACCCCAAGGTTGCATTGCGGGGGGCTTACACATTATGCCGGGATATTTTTTCGCCAACTCCTGTTGCTCGATGTGCCGCCACCAGGCATCCACATCTTCAACGTGCAGGCACATCATAAAATTGCCCGCGTGTTGCGCCACGTAAAACTTCTGCAGCAGAAATCGGAAGGATCCCATCTGCAGCTCGGCGATTTGGTGGTTGCTCCAGTTGACGGTGAATCCAAGATCGCTGTAGAACGCCTTGGAAACTTCGATATCTTTGGCGGGCACAAACGCCTTGAGGTCAGTGACAGGACTTGGAAGCATTGCTTTCTGCCGGGCGACGACGTTGGGAAGCCGCTGACATTATACTTGGCGCCCTTCACGCTGCATTGGCCTTGAGCACGGGGGCCTTTTCGGGAAACTGTAGGTCTTTCGTCTCTGCCGTTCCCGGCTAGTCTTCTCTATCGCACGCTTGAGGAGGCTGGTAAGCTCAACGGCAAGATTTTCTCCTGCGTCCGTAGATTCGGACGCAACCTTGTGCAGCCGAGATTCCGTACTTAACCTACAGAGGTGGCCAAGATGTGTCACTTGCGTCGAATCACTTTTCTGGCCGCGTGCAGCGCCGCCTGCCTGATTTCGGGCACAGCCGCGCAGGCACAGATTTCGAGCTTTACCCACATCATCGTGGTGGTGCAGGAAAACCGCACCCCCGACAATCTGTTTCAGGGATTGTGCAGCTCGCCCTACGGCAGCAGCAGCTCCTGCAGCACCACCCCGACCGGCTCACAGTACGACATCCTGACCAGCAACTGGCTCGACCATCTGAAGAAAGGTGGTGTGGAAGCACCCGCTGCGGTAATTCTTGCCAACGATTACGATCTTGGGCATGCGCATGCCGATTTCATCAGCACCTGCGATCTGAATTCATCGGGAGTCTGCAAGATGGACGGGGCGGGAACCAACGTTTGCGTTCCGAATGCGGGCGAAAAGTGCCCCCCAACCCCCGAGTACAAGTACGTCACCAACAAGAGAGGAGCTCTGGATCCCTATCTGAGCATCGCGACGCAGTACGGCTGGGCTAACTATATGTTCCAGACCAACCAGGGGCCGAGTTTCCCGGCGCATCAGTTTTTGTTTGGAGGAACCTCGGCGCCGAGCGCGGCCGACGATGCCATCGGCACATTTGCCGCCGAGAACGTATCTCCCGATCTATCCACCACCGTCGCCGGGTGCATCGCTGTTGAGAGCACTTACGTGGACCTGGTCACGACCGCGGGCGAGATCGGCTCTGTGTATCCCTGCTTCGAGCACCAAACTTTGGCGGACCTTCTCATGTCGGCCTCGCTCAGTTGGAGGTACTACACGCCCAGCGCCGGTTCGATCTGGACAGCTCCCACCGCGATTGATCACATTTGCGGGCCCAGCGAACCTTATGGCGGGACCTGCCTGGGGACCGAGTATACCGACAATGTTGTGATTGGCCCGAGCACGGTGCTGACCGACATTAGCAACTGTAACCTGGCGAGCATGAGCTGGGTGATTCCAAGCGGACAGAATTCGGATCATCCGGGATCGAATACGGGCGGCGGCCCGGCATGGGTGGCGTCGATCGTCAATGCCGTGGGCAACAACAAGAAGTGTGCCGATGGCGAAACCTACTGGGACAACACCGCGATCATCATCGTTTGGGATGACTGGGGGGGATGGTACGACCACGAGCCCCCGACTTTTCTGGCTTCACCGGAAGGGGATTATCAGTACGGATTTCGAGTTCCGATGCTGGTGGTATCGGCTTATACGTCCGAGGGTTATGTGAATAACCAGCGCAACGATTTTGGCAGCATCCTGCGATTCATCGAGCAGAACTTTGGCATCACCGAGGGAGAACTCGACTTTGCCGATGCGCGCTCAACGACCAATCTGACGGAGTTCTTTAATCTGACGCTGCCGGCTAGAGTGTTTACTACGATTCCGGCCGCGTTGGATGCGGATTATTTCATCCACGACAAAACGCCGCCGACCGACCCGGATGACGACTAGAAGCCGATGGCTCCTGGTCGGAGGGCATGATCACAGCGACGACAGTCCCACGCGGGGCCGTTAGCTGCGCCGCATCCCAGTGTCCCGTCAATGGACAACTACCCGCCGCATGGAATTAGCAAAGTCGGCCCGTTACAATCGGCTTCAGCCCCTTCATGCGCTGGTTATGGGTTTGCATTGACGGTGGCTTGCGCGCTGCTGGTGGTCTTTTTTCCGCAGGAATCTCCTCAGACGCTATAGGACTTTCTTCTCCGCCGGTCTTCTCTATTCGCAGAGGGCAGGGGTCTGCTAGGCTACCCGACAAGTTTTTTCCCCCGTCGCCGGGTTGTTCCGTCACCACAAGCCTACCTAGTCTATGGGAAAAGAGGAAGCATGAGAGACTTCAGACAGCGGGCATTCCTGGCCGCGTGCGCGGCTGCGGGCCTTAGCTTGGGCACGGGCGCACGAGCGCAGATTTCAAGCTTCAATCACGTCATCCTGATGGTGCAGGAAAACCGCACTCCCGATAATCTGTTTCAGGGATTGTGCAGCCCGCCCTATGGCAGCAGCAGCTCCTGCAGCACTACACCGACCGGATCGCAATATGACATCCAGACCAGCAACTGGCTGAACAAGGAAGCCAGCAAAGGAGTCACGCAACCTTCTCCAGTTGCCCTTGCCAACACCTACGATCCGGCGCACAACCATAATTCTTTCCTTGACCTGTGCGATCTGAATTCCACGGGAGCCTGCATGATGGACGGCGATGCCAGCAACACTTGCGCTCCCAATGCCGGCACCAAGTGCCCTGCCAACCCCATGTTCAAGTATGTCAGCAACTCAAGCGGAATTCTCGATCCGTATCTGAGTATCGCGACCCAGTACGGCTGGTCCAATTACATGTTTCAGACCAATCAGGGCCCAAGCTATCCGGCGCATCAGTTTTTGTTTGGAGGAACATCGGCGCCGAGTGCGGCCGACGATGCCATTGGCACGTTTGCTGCGGAGAACGTCTCTCCAGATACACCCAGCACGATTGCCGGCTGCATTGCGCTGTCGAACACAACGGTCGAGCTGATGACCACGGCCGGTGAAACCAGCAGTATTTATCCTTGCTTCGAGCACCAAACCCTGTCGGATCTTCTGGGCTCGGCAGCGCTTAGTTGGAAATACTATGCGCCCAGCCCCGGTTCGATCTGGACAGCGCCCAATTCCATCGATCACATTTGCGGGCCCAGCGAACCCTACGGCGGGGTATGCAAGGGGATCGAGTATACCGACAATGTTGTGATTGGCCCGAGCACGGTGCTGACCGACATTAGCAACTGTAACCTGGCGAGCATGAGCTGGGTGATTCCAAGCGGACAGAATTCGGATCATCCGGGATCGAATACGGGCGGCGGCCCGGCATGGGTGGCGTCGATCGTCAATGCCGTGGGCAACAACAAGAAGTGTGCCGATGGCGAAACCTACTGGGACAACACCGCGATCATCATCGTTTGGGATGACTGGGGGGGATGGTACGACCACGAGCCCCCGACTTTTCTGGCTTCACCGGAAGGGGATTATCAGTACGGATTTCGAGTTCCGATGCTGGTGGTATCGGCTTATACGTCCGAGGGTTATGTGAATAACCAGCGCAACGATTTTGGCAGCATCCTGCGATTCATCGAGCAGAACTTTGGCATCGCGGAAGGAGAGCTGGGCTTTGCCGATTCCCGCTCGACCACCGATCTGACCGAGTTCTTTGATCTGACCCAGCCGGCGAGAGTGTTCACCATGATTCCAGCGTCGCCGGACGGCGAGTACTTCATCCATGACAAGACGCCGCTGACCGACCCGGATGACGACTAGCCGGGCGTGATCAGGATCCGTTGAACGTCAACTCTGCTGCCCTCTAGTTGTGTATTTTTCCGTAGATGGACAATTTTCCGCCACATACGGTTGGAGTTGTTGTGTTGGCTAATGCTGCGGCGGTGCAGTTGACTCCGCTTCCTCCGGCGGGACCGGGAGCGTAGCCGGAAGTGCCGCCCCCTAAAAAGACCAGTCCTCCAGCGACCGTGGGCACGGTGAACTTCACTGCGCCTGGACCGGCGCTGGCTCCGGAACTCTCCCAAAGTTCCTGCATTATGGGCGGATTGCCGCTGGGGATTGGATTGTAGACGACCAACGTCGCGGCCTTGGCCGCCGTAGACTTGTTGGTGGTTGCTCCCCATTGTCCATATCCGCTGGTATTGACGGTGAATAGAAGAGCGGTGGTGGGATCGCTGCCATCCCAGGAGATCGATGGGGTGGTGCCCGGGTAGGGAAAACTTGCCGGCGTGGTTTCCGGAGAACCTGCCACGTTGAACAGTCCTGTGGCGGAACTGATCTGGTAAGCCACCAGCGGGGCGGAAGCTCCCGCCACATAAAGATAGTTTTCGGGGCTGGCCGCGGTACCGGCCCAGAAAGTCTGGGCTCCGCGAATGCCGGAGACTTTGAAGATGTTGTTTCCAGTTTTTTGATTTTCACCTGCATTCGCACCCTGCATGCATTGGGCAATGGTCCCGTTGCCGGGAGTCGCCGACTCGGTGCAGGCGCTAACGATCTCGTTGGAGGTGGTGCTGCAATCATAACCGCAGCCGTCCAAACCTCCCATGACGGTTTCCAGAGTGGAACCGGTCTCGTCGCTGTAGCAAACGCCGTAGACCACGCCTTCTTTTCCGCCCGCGACCAGTTCTCCGTTGGTGCCGCACGGTCCTTGTGCGATTCCGGCCGGAGAAATGAGCGTAACTCCGGCTGAACCGAAGTCAAGATCGCCGGTTCCCGCGGGCAAAGTCAGCATATTGGCCGTGGGGCAGGCATTGGCGGCGTAGCTGGAGCATACCGTGATGGCAGTGCTTTGTTTGTTCAGGGCGATGTAGTCGTTGGGCGTGTAGTAGTCAACCGTAGCCAGGCCCGAACTTGAGGTGGTGAGCTTGACCGCGCTTTCGCCAAACTCGGTGGTCCCGTTCCATGCTCCGTTGCCGACCGCGACGTACAGATTTCCCGCGCTATCGACCGCCGGGGCCGCGCCTGACATCCAAATGCCGCCATTGTTCCGGGTGGATCCTGATTCCGAGTCGAACACCCAGTTGGTGCCAACTTTAGAAAAGGTCTGCGTGGAGTAGTTGTAGGTGAGTCCGGCAACATAGCCGCTATACGGTGACACGTCGCAGGCAGAGCCAAACGAGACATAAACGTTGGCCGTTCCGGTGCCGCCGTCGAACATGGCCAGTCCGGGACGCTGCAGCTCAGATTTGGCGCTGGTCTTGCTGTTGAACACGGCCGACAAATCGTAGGGGGCGCTCGATCCGTTCAACTGTTCGGTGCCGGTGCTCAGGTTGATGGCGTGCAGGCGATAGGTGTAGCTGAGGCTCGCGGTCTGATCCGCGGTCACGGCGAACATGACGGGAGGGGTGACCGTGGTATCGATCACAGGTGTGCCCAGGATGCCAATCTGCGGAATCGTATTGTTGCAGGGTATGCCCGAACCATCGACGGCTACCACGGTGAAAGGAGTGGCAAATTCGCCGGGCCCGTTGAGATTAAGCATCCAGCATTGGGTCAATTTAAACGAGTAGGTGGTCGCGCTGGTGGTGTACGTCCAGGTGAAGGCGTACAGGGAATTGTTCATGGTGGCCACAAGCACGATGTTTTGCGTACCCGAACAGCCCGTCGTGGAGGCCATATTGACCCCCGAAAGGTAAAGAGGCTGGGCGAAGATCATTCCGTCGACGGCTCCGCTGGCGCCTTTCGAGGAAGGCTTCAGCAGCCCAAAGTTGGCTCCGCTCTGGGAGGGGAACAGCGAGGGCGTGAGAGTTGTTTCCTGCGAGTTCACGCCGTCGCGCGCCGGATCGTTGTGGGCCGTGGCCACACAGGGGCCGCTGCTGCAGGCGCCGCTCTGGGCCTGAAGGGAAGGAAGTGCAAAAAACATCCCGATGATTCCGGCAAAAAGACACATCACCGCCTTGCTCGTAAGAGACCGCATGGGCACCTCTGCTCGATTTGGGGGGGAGTGCTGAACGACGAACCGCGACAACGAAACTGCCCTAGGATGGCGTTAAATCGGGCGAATGTCAAGAGCCGACTGGTAATGGGGCGGGCTTCGGCTTCCGGCATCCGGCATCCGGCTCGGACTGGTCGGTTGTCCGGCATCTTGTTGGTTGGGCTCGAACGAAGGGCTAAAAAACCGCTTGGAGATGGACAGAGGGCGTCAGATTAAGGCGGGGCAGTCATTTTCCACAGCTGGCGTCGACCATTTGGAGCGAGGTCACGTTAATGGCGGTGTCTTTGGGGTTGGGGATAAAAATCCCCTTGACCGCGACTTTTTCTCCTTTATGGCCTGATGGGACGAAGACGCGAGTACCCAGGAGGCGGTATCGCTGGCTGCCTTGCGGCCTGGCCTCCGCAGCCTTTAGAGCTGTCGAAGACGTCGCCTGAGTGCCGGAGGGGGTCGGTTCACTGGCATTGGTCAGTTGCCAGTCCCCGGCGGAATTCGTCTCGAGGCACCCCACGACCTCTCCGACCATCAGGCCGCCATTCTGCCGCTTGGCGGGATCTGGATCGATGCTGTACTGGATGAATGGGGTGAACATCTCGTCCCAGCTCTGGTTCATGTCGCGGAAATAGACTGGCTTTTCTGGCGAGAGGTTGTGGATGTCCATCCCCGACATGCTCATCTTCGCCAGGTTCGCCTTTGAATTGTCATAGTGCGCCGTGACCACCAGTTTGCTGCCTGCCGGCAGTTTGAGCGGCGTCTCCAGCTCATAGGCCATCTGCCAGCGGTGATCGTATTTCGGCACGCTGAGCAGCGTTTGCTCGCGCCCGTCCGGGTAGACAACGGTGTAGGTAAAATCCTTACCGCGATGGTGCGCGTGCGGCTGAAACTGATAGATCGTGACCGGCTCCGGATAGCCTGTCACCCCGATCAGTTCGTAGTTTTCCGCAAACGGCGGAATGGGCGGAATCACCACGTGGGTGCCTTCGGCCCTGGTTCCCGGAGTATCGGTCAACAGTTCTTTGCCTTCAGCGATGATCGTTTCCCCTGCGCCATTCACCCGGAATAGTTGATGCTCTGGCGGCCCCGGTTCAAACCACAAGCCAATGCTCGACCGGTCGGTCTCCGGAACGCCGGTGGTTTCGTAGTGGATGTTGAAGATGAGGTACATGTTCGTGCCTCCCTTCAACAGTTTGGCGCTGCCTTCTGGGTACATTTCAAGCGTGCTGCCGGGGGTGTAGATGCCCAGCATGTCGGGCCGTTTTGATGGAGTTGTGACTGCGGGCGAGTTCAAGATGCTGTTGCGAAGGTGCGGGTCCATCTGATCCAGGATGGTGGGGCTGATGCCGGGTGGGAGGGCGATTTCGGTCAGCGCCATGTGGTGCACCACGGCGGGTGTGCCGGCTCGAGTCTGGCTGGCCACGATCCATCGATCGTCAGAGAACGGCACCTTGACCAGCAGCCTCACGTACGGTATTTCGCCCTTGGCTGGAATGTGTACGTCCCCAGGCAGGGAAATGACGACGTCCGGCTTTCGCCCGTCGGGATGCATCCAGCCGTCTTCGAACTTCGGCAGCGGGGGCAGGTCCGCATCGTTTCCTTTGGGCGCGCCGGCGTTGACCCAGGCAACAATGGTGTCGATGTCTGGTTGGCTCAGGCGAGCATCGTTGCGGAACTTCAAGCTTTTCGAGGGATCGGCCGGCCACGGCGGCATTTCGCGGGACGCGACCTTTTGTTTGATCGAGTCTGCCCAGGGCCGCACCGCGTCATAAGATGTGAGCGGAACCCGGGACGCTAGTTCTCCCGTTTGATGACATTTTATACAGTTCTTAAACAGAATCGGCGCAACGTCGTGGGTGAACGTGGGCGTGGTTTGGCCTGCCGCAAATCCGATTTCAGGGAAAGCAAATGCGAACAGTGCGATCGAGACGGCGATCAAGATCGGCCACGGCGCCGGCCTCTTCTGGGGATTGCTCATTGGGGTTGGCGCGGCTCGGGCGAACTGTGCGGGCCGATGCCCACGTTGTTCAGCCAAGCGGCTAATCACTCTGGTTTTGATCGCAATATTGACTCTTATATCGAAGCCGTTTTTGGCATGTCAAGCAGAATATACTTAGTTTATCGAGTTTATTGCGACTTTAGATAAACTTGATTAAACTGCCTATACGTGGACCCAAAGATAAATCCATTCGCTCCAGGGGCGGGGAGTCAGCCCCCAGAACTTGCTGGCCGGGACGGCATATTGTCCTCGGCTGGAGTAGCGCTCTCGCGGATCAAGAATCGACTATCCGCTAAAAGTTCGATTCTCGTGGGATTGCGCGGTGTCGGCAAGACCGTTCTGTTAAACAGGATTTGGGAGGCAGCCAAAGATGACGGATACAAGGCTGTGCTCATTGAGGCTCATGAAGAAAAGCAGTTGTCGGCCCTGCTCATTCCGCCGCTTCGGCAAATACTCTTTTCGCTCGACGCAATGGAGAATGTGGGCGACAAGGTAAAACGTGGGTTCCGGGTGCTAAGTAGTTTTGTTAAGGGACTGAAAGTGAAGGTTTCTGAAATCGAGATTTCTGTGGACCCAGAACTCGGGAGCGCAGACAGCGGCGATTTGGAAGCCGACCTCGGTGAGTTGCTGGTTGCAATCGGAGAGGCTGCGGCTGAACGAGGAACAGCAGTTGCAATCTGCGTTGATGAATTGCAGTACCTGGATGAGAAAGAACTCAGTGCGCTAATTATGGCTATTCATCGCATAAATCAGCGTAACCTTCCATTGATTCTAGTGGGAGCCGGACTGCCGCAAATTGTCGGTCTGACCGGAAAATCGAAGTCTTACGCCGAACGTTTATTTGATTTTCCGGGCGTAGGACAACTTAACGAAAGTGACTCAGCAAGCGCTTTACAAAGCCCTGTTCGCAATCATCAAGTTGAGTTTAGTGATGCAGCAATTGGTGAGATATTGCGAGAGACGCAAGGATATCCCTACTTCCTGCAGCAGTGGGGGCACGAGGCATGGAATATCGCCACGAGTTCTCCCATTACGTTGGAGAATATTCACACTGCAAGCAAACTTGCCATCGCCAATCTGGATCAGAGCTTCTTTCGGGTACGCTTTGATCGATTGACACCAAGAGAAAAAGAATATATGCGGGCGCTCGCAGGTTTGGGTGAAGGCAACCAGCGGTCAGGAGACATTGCAGCAGCCCTACATGTAAAACCGCAATCAATTGCCCCAATCAGGTCCAGCATTATCCGCAAGGGCATGATCTACAGTCCCGCATATGGAGATACGGCGTTCACAGTTCCACTCTTCGGAGATTTTTTGATTCGTAGTATGTCGCCGTCGGACTAAGAACACGGCGATTGCAGCTTCATCATGACAAAGGCATCGGAAATAGCCTTGGAAGCGGCTATGGCGATGCCGGTCAGGGCACTTGCGCGCCTTCGGTGCCTACATAGACAGCATAGAGCGACTGACTGGCGGCCATGAACAGGCGGTTTTTCTTGCTGCCGCCGAAGCAGAGGTTGGCGCAGGTTTCCGGCAGATGGATTTTGCCGATCAGTGCGCCATCCGGCGCGAACACGTGCACGCCATTAAAACCTTCCCCCGCCCATCCGGCGGCAGACCAGACGTTGCCGTCGACATCGCAGCGAATGCCGTCGGATGAGCCCGGGGACAGGTCGGCGAAGAGTTTGCCATTCTTCAGGCGAACGCCATTTTCCACGTCATACACGCGGATGGGATGCGGGTCGTGCGGGTGCTTGGGTTCCCCGGTATCGACGATGTAGATTTTGGTTTCATCGGGCGAAAAGCAGATGCCGTTGGGCTTGTCCATGTCGCTGACAACAACGGTGGCTTCGCCTGTTTTCGGGTCTAGGCGATACACGTTGGCGGGGAGTTCAAACGGCGCCTTGTGCCCCTCATAGTTCGACATGATTCCATAGCCGGGATCGCTGAACCAGATGGCGCCGTCGGAGTGCACCGCAAGATCGTTGGGTGCGTTCAGGCGCTTGCCTTGAAAGCGATCCATCAGCACGGTGATGGTGCCATCGTGTTCGGTGCGAGTGAGGCGGCGCGAATCATGCTCGCAGGTCAGCAGCCGGCCTTGCCGGTCGCGATAGTTGCCGTTAGCGTAATTCGACGGGCTGCGGAATACGCTGACTTCGCCGGTATCTTCAAGCCAGCGCAGTATGCGGTTATTGGGGATGTCGCTGAACAGGAGATAGCGTCCGTCGCCGAACCAGACTGGACCTTCGGCCCAGCGCGCTCCGGTATAAAGGCGTTCGACGGCGGCGTTGCCCACGCGATACTTGGCGAAGCGAGGATCGACGACTTCGACGGCCGGGTCGGGATAGGGAACCGGGTTTTGCGGGCTTTGCTGGCTTGCGGCAGGTTGATGTGCGGCTGATTGTGCGGGCGCGAACGGCTTAAGAGCCGCAGTCGCGGCGGCGGCGGCCGTCATGTTCATGAACGCGCGTCTGTGCATTCGCCTCCCTCTCGGCAGGATTTGGTCCTGAGCACCTTATCACGTTCGTTTCCCGCCCAACAAATTCACCATTCATTAACAATCGAGAAACATTAGCGCAACATTCTCGACATACAGTTCTCCTTACCGCATTTGGGTTTCTTCCAGAATCACCTGGAGTTCAATGGAGTCGGCTGATCTGAGCATGCATCTGCCCGTAGAGCAGTCGGAACGATCGTTGATGACGAGCACACCGATAGTAGTGCGCCCTGTCATTTTCGTGGTTGAGGATGAGGAAGACATTGCGCGGCTCATCTCGCACAATCTTCAGGCCGCGGGCTTCGAGGTGCAAAGCTTTGTCAGTGGAGCTTCTGTGCTGACGGAAGCGCTGCGCGAAATGCCGGCGCTCTTCCTGCTCGACGTGATGCTGCCCGGTGCCGATGGCTTCGAGCTTTGCCGCCACATCCGGCAGACGCCGGCGCTTTCGGCCACGCCCATCATCTTTCTGACGGCGAAAACGTCCGAGTCCGACCGCGTGAAGGGACTGGAGCTGGGCGGCGACGACTACATCACCAAACCCTTCAGCCCGCGGGAGCTGGTGGCCCGGATTCGCACGGTTTTGCGCGGGCTCGGTCACATGGAGGCCGGCAGTGAAGTGCTTCGCCTGGGCGATTTGGAAATCGATATCTCTTCCATGACTGTGCAGGTTGGAGGACGCAATGTCCTGACCACGGTGCGCGAATTCCGTTTGCTCGAGTATCTGGCCTCGCATCGCGGACGGGTTTTGACGCGCGACCAGCTGCTTGACGCAGTGTGGAAGGAGACTCCGTTCGTAACGCCGCGCTCGATCGATGTCTACATACGCCGCCTGCGGGAAAAAATTGAGCGCGATCCGCGGCATCCGCAGTACCTGAAGACTCTGCGCGGGATCGGGTATCGGTTCGAAGTGCCCAGGTAGTCTTCGACTTCGCTCGCGGGGCGGACGAACGCGTCAGCCCCGCATAAATCGCTTCGGCGAAACCCGCGTCCGCTCTACACTACTCTTCTAGATGTATTCTGTTTCTTCCCTTTCATGCCGGCGCGCGCTAAACCTTTGTGGAAGGCCGAGGACCAGCAGGCTTTGCTGGCCGAAGTCACGGCTCGCTCGGATGATCCCACGAAAGACGATCCCTTGCGCCGGGATGTGCGTTCGCTTGGCGCGATTCTCGGGCAGACTTTGATTGAGCAGGCCGGGCAAGATGTTTTTGACTCGGTGGAGCGGCTTCGCCGCCTGCTCATCGACCATCGCACGGCCTCGCGGAAACGCCAGCCAGCGTCTTCAAAGCACATGCGCCGGGCGCAGGCTATGGTTGCTGCCATGGATTTGACCCGCGCCTACCAGGTCACAAAAGCGTTTGCCACGTATTTTGAACTCACGAATCTGGCCGAGACCAATCACCGCAAGCGCCGCCGCCGCGCGGGCAAGCTCGACTCCGAACGAGTTCTTCCCGGATCTTTTCGAGGAACGCTGCTGCGCCTGAAAGCGGCTGGCCTTTCCGCCGAGGCCGCGCTGGCGGCGCTCAGCGAGATTCAGATCACGCCTGTGTTCACGGCGCATCCTACCGAAGTAGCGCGGCAAACGGTGCTGCTCAAGCGGCAACGCATCGCCTTGCAACTGGAGCGTCTGGACCGCCTGCCGCTTACTGGAGCCAAGGCGCAGGATTGTGAGGACCGCATTCGCGCCGAAGTCGCCGCACTGTGGCAGACCGACGAAGTGCGCCTGGCCAAGCCCACTGTTGGCGACGAGATTCGCATGGGCTTGCGCTATTTCCGGCTCGCGCTGTTCGAGTCTCTGCCCTGGATTTACAGCGAAATTGTCGAGTCGTTTCGCGAGGTCTATTCGTTGACGCTTGACGAATCGAGTGTGCCCAACGTGGTTCACTTCGGGTCGTGGATTGGAGGCGATCGCGACGGCAACCCGCTGGTCAAACCGCACTTTATTCCCCAAGCTCTCGATGCCGCCCGCGGGCTGATCCTGCGCGAATATCTTTCCGATGTCGAAGCCCTCAGCGACCGCCTTAGCTCGTCGCGGCGGCAGATCGGCATGTCGAATGAGCTGCTCTCGCGCCTGCGCCACTACGAACGCACCATTCCCGGCGTGCGGCTTGCTTGGGGAGAAAACAATCACGCCGAAAGTTATCGGCGCTTCTGCTCCTACGCGTTTCACAAACTCCAGCAGAGCCGTGAAGCCATGGATGCGCCCGCGGGCTACGCGTCGCCTGGCGAGCTCGAAGCCGACCTGCTGCTGATTTGGAACAGCCTGGAAGCGAATCATGGCGAGCGCATGGCTCACATTTATCTTGGACCGCTGTTGCGTAAGCTGCGCAAGTTTGGATTCCGTTTGCAGACGCTCGATATCCGCCAGCATGCGCGCATTCACGCGCAGGCCGTCGCCGAACTCGGCGCGGAACTGGATTCGAGATCCGAAGTTCGCCACTCGGTCGAAGCCTCATCAAAGCCAGCTTCTTCCGAAACTCCCGGTTCTTCAGAAACTGAGGAACTACTCGAAACTTTCCGCACCATCGCCGAGGTGAAGCGGACGCATCCTCCGGCCTCGATTCGGCACTACATCATCAGCGGGGCCGAATCGGAAGCCGATGTGCTCAACGTCGTCCGCTTGGCGAGACTCGCCGGAGTCGAAGTTGCCGGATCGCCTACCGATCCCGGCCTGATGCCGGTGCCGCTGTTCGAATCCATCGATGCGCTGCGCGCCTCTGCGGCCGTCATGCGGAAACTCTGGAGCGACCGCGAATACGCGCCTCTTGTCGACTCCTGGGATCGATGGCAGGAAGTCATGCTCGGTTATTCCGACTCGAACAAAGATGGCGGCATGCTGACCAGCACGTGGGAACTGCATAAAGCTCACCGCGAACTGCACCGCGTCGCGCGGGAATGCAACATCAAGCTGCGCTTGTTTCATGGCCGCGGAGGCACTGTCGGGCGCGGCGGAGGACCGACGCATTCGGCCATCCTGGCGCAGCCTGCTGGATGTTTTTCCGGGCAGATTCGGGTGACCGAGCAGGGCGAAGTTTTGAACTGGAAATATTCTGACCCGGTGCTCGCCGAGTGGAATTTAGAGTTGATGCTGGCGGCGAGCCTGGAAGCCTTTACGCGATCAGGCGAATCCGATTCTGTTCCTTCCGATTGGGAAGCGGCGGTGGAAGAAATGTCGGAAGCGGCATTCGGCGTCTACCGGCGGCAGATCGCCGAAAATCCGGATGTGATTGAATATTTTGAGCAGTCCACGCCGGTCAACGAACTCGATTCTGCCCGCATCGGCTCGCGGCCCGCGCGCCGCGCCAAGGGCCGCAGGCTGGAAGACCTGCGCGCCATTCCGTGGGTCTTTGGCTGGATGCAGAGCCGCTACGCGGTTCCTGCCTGGTTCGGCGTGGGCTACGCGCTGGAAAAATTCGCCGCTAGAAGCGCCGCCCACGACCGCTTGCTGCGCCGCATCGCCCGCGGTTTTCCCATGTTTTCCGGCACGCTGAGCAACGTGGAAATCGGCATGGCCAAGGCCGATTTGGGCATTGCCCGCGAATATTCCAGCCTGGTCCGCGACGCCGCGCTGCGCAAGCGCGTGTTCTCGATGCTGGAAGAAGAATTCTTGCGTTCGCGACGGATGATCCTGCGCGTCACTGGCCAGCGGGAACTGCTGGCGCGTAACCGCGTGCTGGCGCGGTCCATTCGTTTGCGCAATCCCTATGTCGATCCCATGAGTCTGATTCAGGTGGAACTTCTGCGCCGCAAGCAGCAGGGGCAGCCGTCTGCGGATTTGGAATATCCCCTGGGCGCTACGATCAACGGGATCGCCGCTGGGTTGCATAATACGGGGTAGGAAGACGACGATTTCAGATTTACGATTTCAGATTGAAGATCGAAGATCTACGTCGAGGCATGTGTCGCGCCTCACATCAATCTGAAATGTCCAATCAGAAATGTGGAATTCTCTTGCGGGATGGGGCTATTCCTTGGTTCCTTCACCGGTGGTTTCGGAGGTGCTGGAGCCCTCGCGTTTTGGCGATTTCTTCCTGGCGGGCTGCTTGGCAGCTTCAGCCCGTTTCCGCTCCTGATAACGGCGGTCATGAAATTGTTGATCGGACGCTTGTTTCTTCATCCTTCCATCATGTCACAGATTCGCCCGGCCGCAACAGTCGATCCGCAACCGGTGAATGTCCCCGCTCAGGATGACAAGAGCGGGAGCACTCCCTGGTTAAGAAAGTGAAAAAATCACTTCCCGGTATAGGTCACTCTCCAGATCGTGTTCGATCCGTCGTCCGACACCAGCATCGATCCGTCGGGAGCAACCGTAATGCCTACCGGCCGTCCCCATACCTTGCCATCGGGGAGCACGAAGCCGGTCAGGAAATCCTGATACTCACCCGTGGCATGTCCCGTGCCATGCAGCGGTACGCGAATCACTTCATATCCGGCGCGCACGCCGCGGTTCCACGATCCATGCTCGGAGGCGAAAAGTTCGCCGCTGTATTCCGCGGGAAACTGCTTGCCCTGATAGAACGTAAACTCCAGCGATGCGTTGTGCGGCTGCAAGAGCACGTCGGGGACGATCACTTTATCTTTCAACTCCGGATGTTTGCCGGCGTGCCGCGGGTCCTGATGCGGCCCGATATAGAACCACGGCCAGCCATAAAATCCGCCATCCTCAACGTGAGTGATGTAGTCGGGGACGAGGTTGTCGCCGAGCGCGTCGCGTTCGTTCACCGAGCACCACAACTCGCCGGTCAGGGGATTGATCCCAATGCCGCCGCCGGCGTTGCGAATGCCATAGGCATACACGCTCAACGTGCAGTTGGCCGGATCGCACACCAGAATGTCAGCACGATTTTTTTCGCCCGGATGCGTGTCGGGATCGTCTACGTTCGAACCCGACCCTACGGCGAGAAACATTTTCTTGCCGTCGGGAGAAAACTCGACAGCGCGCGTCCAGTGCCCGCCCGCCGGAAGATTGGCGATGTGTTGCGATGGCCCGCTCGCTTTCAGGTCTCCGTTGTGGTACGGAAAGCGGACCAACTCACTCACGCTTCCGATATAGACCCATTCGGGATTGGGCCCGGGCGGATAAAAAGCAATTCCATACGGCTGCTTCAATCCGCTGGTAAAGACCTCGGTCTGTTCGGGCTTGCCTTCGGCGGTCATGCCGCGAAACACGCGAATCCGCCCGGCATCGCTTTCCGCCAGAAAAATGTCGCCGTTGGGAGCGGTGCGCATCCAGCGCGGGTTCTCGAGGCCGGACGCGTACATTTCCACTTTGAATCCGGCGGGCGCGATTGGCCAGGCTTTCTCGGGACGCGCGACCAGGTCCGGGGCATTCCGCGCGGAATCCGTGGCGTAGGGCTGCGGCAGATCGCTCACGGTAATCTTGCGTGTGGTTCCCGGCGACTCAAAGCGAAAATCGGTGAACGGCGCCTGCGGGGACGGATCTTTCAAGGGCGCTGCGCTTGTAGATGCGGCGGGGGCCGGCGTTGCTGCGGGCGTGACCTTGCCTGACGCCAGGGCCTCTACATACGTGACGACCTGCCAGCGCTTTTCTTCCGCCAGCGCTTCCCATGAGGGCATTCCATTATCTTTGTCGCCTTTGGTGATGAACCAGAAAACTTCTCCCGCGGTTACGCCTTTCAGTTTGCCATCCACCAGAGACGGAATGTTCCCTGTGCCCTTGCCGGTTTTTCCGTGGCAAGCCAGGCAGTTGCGCGCATAGACAACTTTGCCGGCGTCGATGGCCGCCTGCTGGCCTGCCAACGGATTCTTCATGGCCTTGGCCGACGCAGGCGCGTCGTGAAAAGGCTGGTCAGCCGCGCGCACAGCGGCAGCAAAGAGAATGGGACAGCAAAGAACTGCCACAGCAACTTGTTTGATACCTGAAGGCATAGTTGATCCTCGGAGCGATTTTTCTGCAACTAGATTACGCCATAAGGCAACAGATGCGGAAATTCGGTAGTGGTGCAGTTTGATGGTTTAAGAGCTTGGAACCACGGAGGACACGAAGGTACACGGAGGAAAAATCCAAACTGCACCATTGCCCGGCCCAACCGCACTTTGCCTAGTCGCTCCACTTTCTATAAAATTGGAAGTTTAGTGCCCGCAGTGCGACGCCGCAGGCAAAGTCCTTCCGAATTTCTTATCATTATGAAAATCCACGAGTATCAGGCAAAGGCAATCCTAAAGAGATATGACGTCACCGTTCCGCGCGGTGCGATGGCCGCTTCGCAGTCTGAGGCTGAAGCCGTCGCCAAGGAGCTATTCGATTCCGGCGCGACCGGAGTGGTCGTCAAAGCGCAGATACACGCCGGAGGCCGCGGTAAAGGCGGTGGGGTCAAAATCGCAAAATCTGTCAACGAAGCTGGCGAACTCGCCGCCAAGATGCTGGGCATGAAGCTGGTGACGCATCAGACCGGCCCGGAAGGCCGCATCGTGCGCCGCCTGCTCATTGAAGAGACGCTGCCGATTGAGAAGGAACTGTATCTCGGAATTCTGGTGGACCGCGCCGAAGGCAAGCCTGTCTTCATGTCGTCGGCAGCGGGCGGCATGGAGATCGAGCAGGTCGCCGAAGAAAATCCCGATGCCATCCTCAAGCAGCACATCGATCCCGGCATGGGGCTGGAATCGTTTCAGGCGCGCAAGATTGCTTTCAGTCTCGGGTTGAGCGCGCAGCAGATCAATCCAGCGGTCAAGTTCCTGAGCAACCTGTATCGCGCTTTCCTTGAAACCGATGGTTCGCTGCTCGAAATCAACCCTTTCATCACCACCACCGACGGCCGGCTGTTCGCGCTCGACGCGAAAATCACCTTCGACGACAACGCGCTGTTCCGCCATCCCGATCTGCGCGAACTGCGAGACATCACGGAAGAAGATCCGCTGGAAGTGGAAGCGTCGAAATACAGCCTCAACTACATCAAGCTGGATGGCAGTGTCGGTTGCATGGTCAATGGCGCCGGTCTGGCCATGGCGACCATGGATATTATTAAGTACGCCGGCGGCATGCCCGCGAACTTTCTTGATGTGGGCGGCGGCGCAAACTCGGAGCAGGTGGCGCACGCGTTCGAGATTCTGCTGAGCGACAAGAACGTGAAGGCCGTGCTGATCAACATTTTTGGCGGCATCCTGCGCGTCGACACTCTGGCGACCGGAGTCGTGGAAGCCGCGCGCAAGACCAACATCCAATTGCCGATCGTGCTGCGCCTTGAAGGCACCAACGTCAACGAAGGCAAGAAAATTCTGATGGATTCTGGCTTCAACTTTATTGTGGCCGAAACGATGAAAGAGGCGGCGGAGAAAGTTGTGGCTGCGGCGCACGTGGCTTAGCGGCCTGAAATCAATAGTGGCCCCAAAACATTCACCACAGAGGACACCGAGGGGCACAGAGGACTACGGGCACTGAGCATTACGAGGTAACGTTTATATGGCAATCTTAGTCGACAAAAATACGCGGCTCATCGTGCAAGGGCTCACCGGCCGCGAAGGTACGTTCCACGCAAAGACCAGCGCCGCGTATGGCACGAAAATCGTTGGCGGAGTCACTCCCGGCAAAGGCGGCACCACGCACGAAGGTTGGCCCATCTTCAACACGGTGCGCGACGCGGTCGATAGAACCGGGGCGAATGCCACCGTCATTTTCGTTCCTCCACCGTTCGCCGCCGACGCCATCATGGAAGCGGCCGACGCCGAGATCGACCTGATCGTGTGCATCACCGAAGGTATCCCCACACTCGACATGGTGCGCGCCTGGGAGTTTCTGCAGGATCGCCGTTCGCGCCTGATCGGTCCTAACTGCCCGGGAATTATTTCGCCGGGTAAGTGCAAGATCGGCATCATGCCCGCCTCGATTCACAAGGAAGGCAATATCGGCATCGTTTCGCGCTCGGGCACGCTGACCTACGAAGCTGTGCATCAGCTTACCCAGCGCGGCATCGGGCAGTCCACCGCGATCGGGATTGGCGGAGATCCGATCATTGGCACCACGTTTGTCGATGCGCTCGATCTGTTCAATCGCGATCCGGAGACCGAAGCCGTCATCATGATCGGCGAAATCGGAGGCAATGCTGAAGAAACTGCCGCCGAGTTCGTCAGGACAAAAATGAAAAAGCCGGTGGTCGGATTCATTGCCGGGCAAACCGCGCCTCCGGGACGCCGCATGGGCCATGCCGGCGCCATCATTTCCGGCGGCAAAGGCACAGCCGCGGAAAAGATGAAAGCGCTCGAAGCGGCAGGAATTCGCGTGGCGAAGTCCCCGGCGGCGATCGGGGAAACTTTGGCGGCTGCTATCGGAGTGAGTGTTTAGTACCGGGTACCGAGAGAAAGCGGGTTCCTCACCGCCGCTTCGCGCCGATTCGGAATGACAAAGTATTTTTTTTCCAGCTGACGACCGAAGACCAACGACGTTTTAATATCGACCAAGGATGAACAACTGAAATCATGAAAACTTTGCAACGCACTCTCACCATCGTTAAGCCTGACGCCGTACGCAAGAATGCGGTCGGCGACATCATTGAACAATTCGAGAAAAACGGATTCCGCATTCTCGCCATCAAAATGCTTCACATCTCCAAGCATCAGGCCGAGCAGTTCTACGCCGTGCATGCCAGCCGCCCGTTCTATAACTCGCTGACCGATTTCATGTCGAGCGGCCCCATCGTCGTGCTTGCGCTCGAAAAGGAAAATGCCATCGCCGACCTGCGCCAGTTGATGGGCGCCACCAACCCGGCCAACGCCGAGGAGGGCACTATCCGCAAGAAGTGGGCGACCAGCATTGAGTTCAACGCGATTCACGGCTCCGACGCAGAGGATACGGCGCGGTTCGAGTTGAGCTTCTTCTTCGCGGGATACGAACTGGCGAAATAGTTTCGAGTCCCGAGTCCCGAGTCGTTAGCCGTTGAGCGGTTGAAGTGAAGAGGCGGTTAACGGCGAACGACCAACAGCTAAGGACTCGGGACTAAGGACTAGCCGGAGGAACTTATGCAGAAACTGGCAGGAGTAATTGCCGTGCTTGCGATGTCGGTATGTGCCGCGGGACAGGCTGCCCAGACCGCAAAAAAGCCCTGCGAAGACCTGAAGGCGGAGGTCGCCAAGAAACTCGACGACAAAGGCGTAAAGGGTTACACGCTCGACGTGGTTGACAAGGGCAAAGAAGGCGACGGCAAAGTTGTGGGCAGTTGCGACGGCGGAACCAAGAGCATCGTGTACAGCCGAGGCGGTTCGTCGAGCGCTCTGCCGGAAGCTAAGAAACCGCGATAGGGGGCGCGAAAGTAAATCGCACCACCGCGGGCGAGGCCACCCGCGCCACATAAAGCTATCCCAGCGGTTCGAACAGATGTCCTTCCACCCGGTCCGCGACCTTGGGCAGATCCTTCTTCGCGTGTTGCAGAAAGTGGGGCGCGGTGCGGTGGGCCTCGAGCGCGGCGTCATCATTGTATTGCTCGTAGATGAAGAACCGGCGCGGCTCGGTCTTGTGCCGATGTACCAGGTACATGGCGCATCCCGGCTCTTTGCGGGACTGTTCGGTCAGCTTTAGAAACAGAGCGGTTACTTCGGCTTCGCGCCCAACTTTCGCCATCCAGGTGACACCCAACACCACCATCGTTCACTCCTTCCGCGCGGCTCCCATATTAAGTAAGGAAGCTTCAAGTCAGGAAGCTTCGAATCAGGAAGCCGGGGAAGTCATTCTAGGCCTTCTTTGCGGCCATCTTCAACTCACTAACGAACTCGTCCAGAAAAATGGTGTGCCCGCGGTCGGCGCCGGTCGAAATCATGCCGATCTTCGCTCCCGCTTCTTTCTCCACGAAGTCCAGGTATTCGCGCGCCGCTTTGGGCAGCTTGCCGAATTCGGTGATGCCCTCGGTCGAGGTTTTCCAGCCCGGCATGTTCGTATAGACACACTCGATTTTCTCGAATCCGCTGGCGTGCGCGGGCACCTCCGTGGTGCTCTTGCCGTCGATCTTATATCCCACGCACACGGGAATCTCCGCCAGGTCGTCGAGCACATCGAGCTTGGTGACCACCAGCCAGGTGGTGCCGTTGATCATGCCCGAGTAGCGCAGCAGCGGCAGATCGAGCCATCCCGTGCGCCGCGGACGCCCGGTCACCGCGCCGTATTCGTTGCCCCGTTTGCGCAGGTTCTCGCCGAGCGCGCCGTGATCTTCGGTGGGAAACGGTCCTCCGCCCACCCGCGTGCAATACGCCTTGCTGATGCCGATCACCGATTGAATCGCATTCGGAGCCACGCCTGTCCCGATCACGGCGCCGCCCGAAGTCGCGCTCGAAGAGGTCACAAACGGATAGGTTCCGTGATCGATATCGAGCATGGTCCCTTGCGCGCCTTCAAACAGGATCGACTCTCCCTGGGCCAGCGCTTGATTCAGCAGGACCGCCGTATCGCAGACAAAGGGTGCGATCTTTTCCGCCGCGTCGGCATAGTCCTTGTACATTTTGTCGGCGTCGAGCGGTTCGGAGTTGAACAGCGCGTGCGCAATCATATTTTTTTCGCGCACCGCATTCTCGATGTGCTTTTTGAGGAGTTGCAGATCGAGCAGATCGGCCACGCGCAATCCGCGCCGTCCCATCTTGTCTTCGTAAGCGGGACCGATGCCGCGCGAAGTGGTCCCGATCTTTACACGGCCGGGAGCGTTCTCCGACGCCAGTTCGATCATCCGGTGATACGGCAGAATGACGTGCGCGCGGTTCGAAACAAATAGATTGCCGTCAATCTTCACTCCGGCGTCGCGCAGAGCGCCCGCCTCTTTCAGGAAGGCCAGCGGATCAAGCACCACGCCGTTGCCAATCACGCTGCGGCAACCCTGGCGGAGCACGCCACAGGGCACCAGTTGCAGAATAAATTTCTTGCCGTGAATGATGACGGTGTGGCCGGCGTTGTGTCCGCCGGCATAGCGCGCCACGACGGAGAAGTTCTCCGACAGCACGTCGACAATCTTGCCCTTGCCTTCATCGCCCCACTGGGCGCCCACGATCACCGCAGTCTTACTGTTGTTCAATGTGTGTCCCTCGGTCGAAGTTCAGGCAGCGCAAGCTGCACTGCCCCCGCGTCGCACACTCCTCACCCGCGCGGGAATACCTGGCAAAAATGACTGGGATAATAACGCGGAGAAGAAATGTACTAATTATTCTAACGTTCCCGGAGAAGGATAGCAACGCGTGCGAGCCTGGGCGGCAGAGCGCTAACTTACTGCCTTTCGATCGAACTGCCGTAGCCCCACGAACAGCAGCAGTACGTCAAACACCACTAACATCACCAGCACGGCGACCAATGACAAATGTGGAAACTGCGGGACCAGCGTGCCCCGCAGACCTTCGCTCGCATACACCAGGGGATTGATCAGCACTGCTTTCTGCAGAATGGGAAACGTTTTCAGCGCGCTCCACGGATAGTAGGCGCAGCCAAAGAAAATCATCGGCGTGATCACCATGCTGAACATCAGGCCAATGTGTTGCTGGTTCATGCTGCAGCCCAGCGCCAGGCCGCCGCACGCGGAGAAGCCCGCCACCAGCAGAACGATCGCCACAAACGCCAGCGGCTGATGAACGTGAATTTCCACGCCCGGCCGCAACACCAGCCAGGCCAGCGGAATCACCACTACGCCCGCGGCCAGCGCCTGGATCATGCCCGCCACCACTTTCTCCACGGCGATCCAGTGGATGTCGATCGGCGCCAGCAGACGGTCTTCGATCTCTCGCGTCCACTGAAATTCCGCGATCAGCGGCATGGCCACGGCCCAGATTCCAGTGAATACCATGCTGATCGCCATGATGCCCGGCAGCAGCAGGTTTTTATACTCGGGCCGCATGAAGCCGCTGCTGACCATTACCTTGCCAAAAACGAAAACGAACAGCAGCGGCTGCAAGAAAGTCTGAAAGAACAATTGCATCGCGTTCCGGCGCGCCACGTGCGCGTCGCGGGCCAGCATGGCAAAAAACGTTTTCCAGTTCAATCGCGCAGACTCCTTCCGGTGTGATGCAGAAACAGATTTTCCAGGCTGGGCTCGGAAATATGTACGTCCGAAAGCTCCGCTCCCGCGGCCGCAACCACCGACGCCACTTCCCCAATCAGCGAGCCGCCGCGGTCGGAGTAAACGTCCGCCCCCGACTCCGCCGGTTTTACTTCGCTCACTCCCGTAAGAGATTTCAGACGATCGAGCAGCCCCGCGGGCACGCTCGAAAAGCGCAGCCGCAAGAGATATCCGCCGGGGATCGAACTCTTCAGTTCTTTCGGCGTGCCCACGGCGATCATCCGGCCATGATCCACAATCGCCAGCCGATGACATAGTGCATCGGCTTCTTCCATATTGTGCGTGGTCAGCAGAATCGTCTTGCCCGCGCGGTTGTATTCACCGATGATTTCCCACAGCAGAATGCGGGTCTGCGGATCCAGTCCCGCGCTGGGTTCATCCAGAAATAGCACCTGCGGATCGTGCATCATGGCGCGGGCAATCGAAAGCCGCTGCATCATGCCGCCGGAAAATCCGCGCACCATCTGATTGGAGCGGTCGGTCAGTTTGAATTTTTCCAGCAGCGCGTCGGCCCGCTCGTTTCTCTGCTTCGAACCGATCCCGAAATAAGCGCCGTGAAACACCAGAATCTCGCGCGCGGTCAGCGAAAAATCCAGATTCGGACGCTGCGGCACCACCCCGATCAAATATTTCACTGCCGCCTGGTCCTGCAAAACATCGTGCTCACCGATCCACGCCTGCCCGCTGGTCTGGCGTACCCGTGTGGTCAAAACGCCAACGGTTGTCGACTTGCCGGCGCCATTCGGCCCCAGCAATCCGAAAACCTCGCCGGGCGCCACTTCCAGCGACAAGCCGTCGAGCGCCGTGGTCTGTGGCTTGGGCTGCTTCGATCCCTTGGCGTCGCCGCGCGCTACGATCCCTCCCGCGGCCATGGGTGGCGCGGAGTTGAATACCTTGCGAAGGTCCTGCGTGCGAATGCCGACCGCCATAGATTAAGAAGTTTCCTGGGACGCAGCGAGTCTGGAAAGTATATCCGATGGCGATGACCGCCGGTTACGGCGAGGGATGAGAAAATGTTAGTGGCGGAGGAAAATCGACGGAAAAATCTTCGCCGAGCCGCGAACTGAGAACCAGCAACTGAGAACTGAGACTTCATGCCCGCCTATTTCACTCCCGAACTCTTCCGTTTTCTAGCGCGCTTGAAGCGCAACAACCATCGCGACTGGTTTCAAGCCCACAAAGATGAATACGAAACCTATGCGCGCCAGCCTGCACTGCGCTTTATTGAGGACTTCGGCGGACCTCTCTTCAAGATTACGCCGCACCTAATCGCCGACGCGCGGCCGACCCGCGGATCGTTATTTCGCATTTATCGCGACACGCGCTTCGCCGCCGACAAGCGTCCCTACAAAACCAACATCGCCATGCGCTTTCCGCATCGCGGCAAAGACGTGCATTCGCCCGGCTTCTACCTGCATCTTGAGCCTGCCGGATGCTTTGCTGCCTGCGGCCTGTGGCATCCCGCGCCGCCCACTCTGCTCAAGGTTCGCACGGCGATTGTGGAGCGCTGCGACGAATGGCGGAAAGTTCGCAAGCTGGTCAACTGGGACGACGCCAATCGGTTGTCGCGCCCGCCGCGCGGTTTCCCCGGCGATCACGAATTTGTCGAAGACCTGAAATTACGCGATCTGGGCAGCGCCATCGAATTGACCGACGCGCAGGTCTGCGGGCCGAAATTTATGGCCACGTTCGCCGCAGCGTGTAAGAAAATGTCTCCGCTGGCGGCATTTCTGAGCGGCGCGCTCGGCCTGAAGTTTTGAATCGCGTGCCGGCCATTGATTTTCTGCGCTAGATAGTCCATTCCGATTATTGACGCTCCCGCTCTCTCTCTCGATAATCTGCCAGTCTCGGGTTCAAATAGTTTTCACAATGTGCGATTCCTGGCGCGCGGTGACCTGTGTTTTCGCGTGCAGGGAGAGCACCGTCTCTGGAATTGGGGGTACACGTGGCGTCTCTGAAATTTCTGGCTTATGCATTCTTGCTGGCCTGCTCGATTGTGGCCGTGAGCGCCCAGCAGATAACCGGCAACATCCGCGGAACCGTCAGCGACAGCAGCGGGGCCGTGGTGCAGGCGGCGCTGGTCACGGTTAAGGAAACCGAAACCGGCCTTACGCGCACGGCCACGACTGATGCAAGCGGCGGCTATTTGCTGCTCGAACTCCCGGTTGGACGCTATCGACTGGAAGTCACCGCTACGGGATTCCGCAAGCACGTGCAGGAAGGAATTTCGCTGGACGTTAATGAGACCGCGACGGTGGCGGTGCGTCTGCAGGTGGGATCGGCGACGCAGCAAGTCGACGTCAACGCGAACGCGTCGCTGGTTCAGACCACTGAAAGCAGTCTGGGCCAGACCGTCATGCAAGGGGAAATTCTCGATCTGCCGCTCGACGGACGCAATTTTTCTCAGCTGGGTGTGTTGCAGCCGGGCGTGGTGCCCCTGACGCCGGGACTATTGGAAGCCGGCGGCCCGGCTCGCCAGAACGAAGGCTATGCGGTCGATGGCCAGCGCCCCGAATCGAACAACTTCATGATCGACGGGGCGGACAATGTGAGTTCGGTGGACGGCGGATTCGTTCTGAAGCCTCCCCTCGATGCGATCGGTGAGTTCCGGATTCTTTCCCACAACGCCAATGCCGAGTTCGGCCGCAATACGGGCTCGACCACCAACATCGTCACCAGGAACGGAACCAATTCGTTTCATGGCGCGCTCTGGGAATTTTTTCGCAACGATGCGATGGATTCCTCCGACTACTTTACGCAATCGGTTGAGCCATTGAAACAGAATCAGTTTGGCGCAACCTTCGGCGGACCGATCGTCAAAGGCAAGACTTTTTTCTTCGGCTATTATGAGGGATTTCGCAACCGCCAGGGCGAATCCGTGCCCGCCACGGTGCCTACGGTCGCCGAGCGCGGCGGCAACTTTGCGCAGGATTGCACCAGCATTCCTGGAGCTACGATCGATCCGACCACCGGCTTGTGCAGCAATCCGAACGGCCAGCTGACATTTTTTGGAATGCCCGTGCCATTCAACCAGATGACTCTTTTCACCCCCATCGATCCCATCGCGACCAACGTGCTGCCGTTTTTCCCCTTGCCCGCGCCTGGGACCAACACATACATCGGCACGCAGACGCTGGTGGCGAACAACGATCAATTCGGGGTGAAGGTCGATCATTATGTTTCCCCCGCCGAGACGTTGAATTTTCGCTATATGTATAGCGCCGGCCCAACCACCGACCCGCTTTCGCCGGTCGGAGCCAACGTTCCCGGTTTTCCCGTTGGCGAGTATGATCGGGCGCAAAACTTCGTGGCCCAGGATACGCACGTATTTTCTTCCAACAAGATTGGGATCGCGCGGTTTTCGTTTCTGCGCAACACGTTTCTGCTCGATGAACATCTGAATCACCAATCGCCGGCAAGCCTCGGTTTCCAGTACGCTCCCACGCTCCCCCTGGCCGCGGGGCCGCCGTTCATTCAGGTCGCGGCCGATGCTTCGGTCGGCGATCCCATCACTGGGCCCCGCAACACTTATCAGAATACGTTCGATTTTTCCGGATCATTGAGCTGGATTCATGGCCGCCACGAATTCAAGTTCGGCGCCGGATACCGCCGCGATCAGATCAACGCGCTGCAGGGAATTGCCAGCAACGGCTTCTTCGTCTTTGAAAACTTTCCCTTCAGCGACCCCTTTGCCAGCTTTCTCTCCGGCAATCCCGTCGTGTTTCTGCAAGGCGGAGGAAACTTCAGCCGCGAAATCCGCGACCGCGCCATCGATGCGTACGCGCAGGATACGTACAAAATTTCAAGCCGTTTGACCCTGAATTACGGCCTGCGTTACGAACTTCCGTTCCCCGCTACGGAGAATCACAATGAAGTGAATCTCTTCGTTCCCAACGCGCAGTCGCAAGTCATGCCCAATGCGCCCGCCGGACTTCTTTATCCCGGCGATCCGGGCGTTCCCGCGGGATTGATTCCGACGGAGAAAACCGGGTTCGCACCCCGCATCGGTTTCGCCTGGGATGCGCTCGGCGATGCGAAAACCATAGTCAGCGGCGGCTACGGAATTTTTTACGAGCCGTTCTACAACGGTGAAGGCGGCCCGCTGCAAGACCCAATCAGCGCGCCTCCCTATCTCAAGACACAGCAGATCAACTTCCCCATCAACTCCTTCGCCAATCCTTACTACATGCCCAATCCGTTCAGCGTGCCTTTCCCTGAGCCGATGACCTTGCTTGTGGTCACGCCCAACCTGCATCTTCCCTACGCGCAGGATTGGAACGTAAATATTCAGCACTCGTTCGGCCAGGACTGGCTGGCGCAGGTGGGCTACGTGGGAACCACCGGCGTGCGCCTGCCTCGCTTCATTGAAGGCAACCCGACCGTTTTTATTCCGGGCATGAGTAATTCAGCCGCCTTCTGTGCGCCGAATAATCCACCGTGTCCGCTCTCCAACGAAAATGATGTGAACCAGCGGCGGCTTTACTCCGGTTGCACGCTCACTTCGAATCCGGACATACCTTGTGTCTACGCATCGGTCGGGGAGATGGCCAGCATCGCCAATTCTTCTTACAACGCGCTGCAGGCCAGCTTGCGAAAGCGCTTCAGCCACGGGCTTTCTTTTCTGGCGTCGTACACCTGGTCACATTCCATCGATGACGTTTCGTCCTTCAACATCACCGGCTCAGCCTCGCAGGCGGTGGCCGGTGAGAACGATCTGGCGCAGAATCCCTACGATCTGGCCGCCGAGCGGGGACGCTCCATGTTCGATTCGCGCCATCGTTTTGTGCTGAGCTATCAATGGAATCTTCCGTTCTGGAATCATCCGACAACCTGGTATCAGCATGCTTTCGGGAACTGGCAATTGAACGGCATCGCAACCTGGATGAGCGGCGGGCCGTTCACCGTCTTCGATTCCAACGACCCTTCGCTGCAGGGTACCGCGCCTGAGATCACGGGCTTTTCCGCCAACCGTCCGAACTTGGTCGGCAATCCCAACAAAGGTCCGCGCTCGCCGCAGGAATGGTTCAACACCAGCGCCTTTACGCAATTGCAGCCCGATCCGCTCGGACGCTTCCAGGTTTTCGGCGACGAAGGGCGGAATGTGGTCGCGGGTCCCGGCTACGCCGACTGGGATGTTTCGGCCTTCAAAAACATTCCGCTGACGGAGTCGAAGCAGTTGCAATTCCGCGGAGAGTTGTTCAACGTTCTCAATCACACCAACTTCCGGCTTCCGGTCGCGGACGTCAGCTCGCCAAACTTCGGCCAAATCCAGCAGGATGTAAGCCCGCGCGTCATTCAGGTCGCGTTGAAATTCCTGTTCTGAGACCTTGAGGCGGTTAGCGGGCGCAAGCGAAGCGGGAGCCCATTCAACGAAGGGTGCCCCATTCCAGCCCACCTTTGGCTTGAGTGGGGAAAAATCTAAGGGCATTTATTCCAACTGCAAGAAGTACCGTGGAAGACTGGGGATTCATTCCAAGGGTAAGAAGAGCCGTGGAAGAGCGGCGCTTCAGCGCCGCGTTAAGAGTCGCAAAATAAGGCGGCTTTAGCCGCTGAGGGCAATGGTAGGCCCGGCAGGACTCGAACCTGCAACCCTCGGATTAGAAATCCGATGCTCTATCCGCTTGAGCTACGGGCCCTCGTGGATCTTCGAACATCTTAATTTTGCCACAGTTGTCGTATTGCGCCCGGATGAAACGAAGAAGTACGGACTCGATAGGGACTTACCAGAGGCGGGAGTTACTTCGCGGTGATGGCCCGCGGTTCGGTGACGACTTCGATGCGGGCAAATTCTTCGACTCGCCGGGCGACTATTCGGCTCAGCAGATAGCTGAGCAGGGGGCGATCGCCGCGGCGAATTTCCTGGAACTCCACACCCATGACCGATCCTTTGGTGTGGTACTTGACCTGGGCCTTCAGGGCGACGCTCACATCGAGAACGTTGAGCATCAAACGGAAGTCGTTGCCGGGGCGCAGGCGGTCAATAGCAGAGAGCCGCGCGCCGAATTCTGAAATCTCTTCCACGTCCGTAGCAATGCGTTCCGCGCCGTCAATCATTTCCGCCTGCCCTTCCACGTAGAAGCGCGGACGACGGCGGCGATTGGCATCCGGCCGGCTGAATCCGCGCGACAACTTGTTGAGCTTTTCGGAATCGATGTGGAGCGGCAGGTATTGCTCTTCCAGTTGGCGCAGTTCGTCTTCCCACGGGGTCTTGGGATCGACGCACTCCACGGTGAACTGGCCGCGCAGAGCCGAGTCCGGGTCGGCAGTCCAAATGACCTTGCAGACCGCTTTGTTTCGTCCCCGCTCCACCAGAACCAGGTCGCCGGGATTGACTGAGCGGTTGCTGAGTAGGCGTGCGCCGCGCGAGTGAATATCGTAGGTGCAGGCGGTCTGCGCCTGCATGCGGTTTTCCTGACCGATCGGGCTCCAGCGTACGGGCAAAGCCACATGCAACAATTTGCCGTCGAGCGGGACGCTCTCCGGAAAAATATCAAGCTTGTCGCTCAACCGATTCTCCCTTGTACCGAAGCTATCAAGGCATGTACGGTCGAGCAACGTACGTTCGTAACCGGGGAAGTGGTTACCAGTTCTAAGACTATCCTTAATCTAGTTGCCGAAATCTAGATGAGGATTCGAGAGCGGTCAGTCCACTTGCGCGATTCGGCGCTGTCCATGAAGATGGGGAAGTCTAGCCGTGAAATCTTGTTCTCTTCAGAAGGAAGAGCGAAAGATGGAAGCGCCACAGATGGAAGAGCGACGCACGCTTTCACCCTCCGCGGCGAAATTGCGACTGCTGAAGCGGTTGCGCTGTACGCTGCGCTACGAGAAAAAAGCGTGGGAGACGGGCGCTGTACGCGTGGCGGGTGTGGATGAAGTGGGGCGGGGCTCATTATTCGGATGCGTGGTGGCGGCGGCGGTGATTCTGGATCCTTCATACCGTGTGCGCGGGCTGCGCGATTCGAAGTTGCTGTTCCCGGAGCGGCGCGAGTTGCTGGCGGAGCGCATTCGTGAACATGCGATTGCCTGGGCGGTTGCGGCCGTGGATTCCGCGCGCATCGATCAGATCAATATCTATCAGGCGTCGCGCGTTGCCATGCGCGAGGCGGTGACGCGGCTTGCCCCGGCGCCCGATCACCTTCTTGTAGACGCGGTACGGATCGACTGCGATCTGCCGCAGAATGCGATTATTCACGGCGACGCGCTTTCGGCCTCAATCGCGGCGGCGTCGATTCTTGCGAAAGTGGAGCGTGACCGCATGATGCGCGAGTGGGACGCGGTGTTTCCCGCCTATGGCCTGGCCTCGCACAAAGGTTACAGCACGCCGCAGCATCTGGCTGCGCTGAAGGAGCATGGTCCTACACCGCTGCATCGGCAATCGTTCGCGCCGGTATGGCAGAATCCGGTGCCGCAAGAGTCGTTTGCGTTTATGGACGAGAACTCCGCCCACGAGCCGGAGGGTCTGGCAGACGACCTGGCGGGGTAGGCGGCTCTGAAATCCTGGGAATGTTTCTCCAGGGATGTTTGCGAATAGTGTTCCTTAAGGAACACAAGTTACGATGTGGTATGTACAATGATGTGTGTACCACACTAAAACCTAGAGGCGACAACAGCTTATGAGAACTGCAACGGGAGCGAAGAAGTCAGTGGCAGGGCGAAGGACGGCGAAGCACTCTCGGGCCGGCGCGTCGGGCCGTAAGGCCTCGAAAGGCAAGCGGGCGCCTGGATACGGAGTGGCAGGATGGTCGAAACTGAAGCAGACAGACTGGAAGACCGCCAAAATCGCGGACTTTTACCGTCCGCTCAAAAAGCCAATCACGCTGCGTCTGGATGCGGACGTAATCGAGTGGTTCAAGAAAGACGGCCGGCGCTATCAGACCCGCATTAACAGCGCGCTGCGCAACGTGATGGTGAAGGAGAGGAACAAGGGAAAGTAGCCGTTTCCCGGAAAGGCGGCAGAGTCAGCAAGAGGCTGCGATTTGTCCCGCGTTGCGTCGCATCGGCGAGACTCGCGCCGCATAATCTCTACTTCGCTTTCAGAATGTCGGTGAGCAGATCGGGTTTTGATTCGTCGCGGACCAGGTGCGGATACTTTTCTCCGCCGTGATAGTCGAGCTTGTAGATCTTGAAGTACTCATCGTTTTCGACCAGCAATTCGATGGGCACAGAACTGGTTTTGGCGGCTTTGATCGCTTCGCGCAAGACCTCGCCGGAAAATCTGCGGCCATTTACCGCGATTACCTTCATCCCCGGTCCCATGCCCGCTTTGGCAGCGAGGTCGCCTTCGGTCGTGTCGCTGATGCCGCCGTCATTGTTTAATTCCAGACCCAGTGCAAATCCGGCGGGGACGGCATGATATTCGCCAGCCGCGCCATTCAACATCTCTGAAGGAGTTTCATCGTAGGTGAGTTTCCATCCGCTGCCTTCGATTCCTCCGAGCGGAGCGCCGGGACCGTGATTGGTGAGCCGCTCGGTCCAAAAGCCGCGCCAGTCGTAGGTTGCAACCTGGTTCAGCGCGTTGACGACGTCATCGAACGTATAGGGCTTGACCATGGGGCCGGTGCTGGGCGCGCCGTGGAAGAGATGACAAAAGTCGTCAATGGACTTCTTGCCCTGGCTTTGCTGTCGGATGATGACATCGACCCAAAGCCAGTTGAGCGTGTCCTCATCGTAAAAGTCGGTTCCGCGGCGCCACGAGTGCCAGGCGTCAGGCGCGAAATAAAGTTGCGGGGCGGCATCGGCAGTGTCTTGCAGGTTGCGCCATTGGCGGCCCGGCAAATGATCGAGAGCGGAGGCCGTCAGGGCGAGATCATCGCGATCTTCCACAGCGGTGAGCAGGCCGCTGCGGGCGGTGAGCACGAAGCCGAGATAGTTGGTGAGGCCTTCGTAGACCCAGAGCAGGTCGTCTTGCATGGGCTGCTGATAGTCGGGAGTGGCGAGATCGGCGGGACGGCGGAATTTTCCGTTCCACGAATGCACGTATTCGTGGGGAAGCAGTCCGGCTGCCATCTTGCGGGCACCCTCGTCAACCAGCGCTCGTTCATCGACGCGGCTGTCGTCGGATTCATGATGCTCCAGGCCGAAGTGAGCAACGTGATCGCTGAGCGTGTAGAGGAAATGGTAGTCGCGATAGTGATGAGCGCCGAAAAGCTTCTGCGCCTGATCCACCAGACTCTTGTAGTGATCCCAAAGTTCGGCGGGAGCATCCAGCGCCGCCGCAGAATCGGCGGCGATGTCCATTTCCGTGGGCGGATCTTGAGCCAAGGGAACAACTTTCAGAAATTCTCCGGCGATTACCGGAGAATCGACCAATGTGGTGAGCGAGGCGGGCGCGAAATGAATTTCGCTGCCGCTTTGGCTGGCAATGGGCAGCGGCGTGCCGAACTTCCAGCCCTCGGGAAGCTTGAGCGAGGCGGTATACGTGATGTCGTCGGACCGGTAGCCCTTGGGATAAAGCAGGACCTGATTCCAACTGATGATGGCGAGCTTGGCAGTGGCGGAGGAACCGGCGGAGAATCCTCCTGCGAAGGTTGCGGGAGAAAGGAAGTCGAGTTCGGCATGGACTTCGGTGACGCCCGCGGGGACTTCGACGTGAATGGTGAATCCGTCGAGAGTGTCGCGGCGCCATTTCAGAGTCTTGCCACCGGCGTTGAATTTAAGTCCGGCGAGATCGATGATGGGACCATCGGGCGCGTGTTCCCCCGGAATCCACTTGGGATAGTAGAGTGTGAGGTCGCCGCCGGTTGCAGGGATGGAGAGCGTGGCGTGAAATATCTTGCGCGGAGCCGAGGTGGCATCCACCGATAAGGTTACGGTGGGTGCGTTGGTACACCAACCCGAGACCGACAGCAAAGCAATGCAGACTACTCTCAAGAAGATTGAGAGTTTCATAGTTCCCTGGCTCCTAATCTCCCTGTCGTGGTGAGAGACCTGTATTAAAACGATTTTTCGAATATAGCAGCCGGTGCGAGTGAGCGCAAAGAGCGGGGCGCTGATATCATGCGGCAGGATGGCGCAACGCGGGAAATTCATCACGTTCGAAGGACTCGATGGAAGCGGCAAGAGCACGCAGGTGCGCAAGCTCGCGGCCGTGCTGCGGAATGCGGGACATAAAGTTGTCGAGACGCGCGAGCCCGGGGGAACCGCGACGGGAGAGAAGATTCGCCGCGTGCTGCTCGATTCCGGGACAGCCGGACTTGATCCGCTGGCGGAAATGGCGCTGATGTTCGCCTCGCGCGCGCAGCACATTGCCGAAGTGATTGAACCGGCGCTGGCGGCGGGGAGCATCGTGCTGTGCGACCGGTTCACGGACTCGACGGAAGCGTATCAGGGAGCTGGGCGAAAGTTAGGCAGTGAAGCAGTGCGGGAACTGCACCGGGTGCTCTGCGGGGACTTGCAGCCGGATTTGACGATTCTGATGGATTCGAATCCGCACGCGAGCCTGACGCGGGCGCGGAGGAGAAATCAGCGAGCATCGAAAGTTAATGACCACGACGAGAATCGTTTCGAGCAGGAAACGCGCGCTTTTTTTGGGCGGGTCCGCGAAGGATATATGGCAATTGCTAAACGTGAGCGCAGGCGCGTGGTGATGGTAGATGCGCAGGGTCCGCCGAGCCAAACACAAGCAAAGATTCGAGAAGTGGTGCTGAAGAAGTTGAAGATTTGAATCCTTCACCACAGAGACACAGAGGCACGGAGAAAATCGAAAAAGCATTTAATGTTTTTCTCCGTGTCTCCGTGGTGAATCGGGATTTGAATATGTCCTTTTCTGATTTTTACGGCAATGCCGACGTAGTTCAGCGCTTGCGCGAGATGCTTGCGCGCGATCACCTGCCGCACGCCGTCATATTGGCCGGCGGGCAGGGAGCGGGAAAGTACACACTGGCGCTGATGTTGGCGCAGACGTTGAATTGCCTGCAGCGCCCTGATCTTAAGATCGACAAGCCCGACGGTCTGCCCGATTTCTGCGGTGAGTGTGCCAATTGCACGCGCATTGCCCAGGCGAGCAACTTCGGTGCGCGATTCGCGGAAGCTGTTGAGGCACGCGAGAACCTGCGCGAGACTGACAAGAAAGAAACGCGCCTTTTCGTGCAGACGCATCCCGATGTGCTGATTATTCCACCTGATCCGCCGCAGATGATGGTCAAAGTCGATCAGGTGCGGCGCGTGATCGAGACGATTTATTACCGTCCAGGCGAGGGCAAGGAGAAGGTTTACATCTTCACCGACTCGGCCATCATGAAAGAGGCGGCGAACTCCCTGCTCAAGGTGCTGGAAGAGCCTCCGGAGTTCGCGACCATCTTTTTGTTGACCGAGAATCCTGGCGAACTGCTACCGACGATTCGTTCGCGGTCGATGACATTCACGCTGGCAGCGTTGCCAGCGGAGGAGATTGAGCGCGATCTGGCTGCGCGACGTCCGGAGTGGAAAGCGGCGCAGCGGGCGTTGGTAGCGCGATTGTCGGAAGGCGCCGTGGGACGGGCTCGTTCGTTTGATTTGGAGTCCTATACGGCGGCGCGGGATCATGCGCTGACGATTCTGAAATCTGCGTTGGTGAGCGCGGAGCACAGCGAATTGTTCAAAATTACAGAGTCATATCGTCCCGGCGCGGACGGGCGGGAAAAGACCGAACAGCTCATTCGCACGCTCTATTCGCTGCTTCAGGATTTGGTTTTTGTCGACTCGGGTACGCCGGAGTTGATTCGAAATACCGACATTGCTTCGGAGTTGAAGCGGCTGGCCGAGTCGGCGAATTTTGAGTGGATCACGAACGCTTCCGATCGGCTGGCGGAAGTGGAGCGTGGAATGCGGCGGAATCTGTTGCGGTCGTTGTCGCTGGATGCGCTGGCGGTGGGGCTGGAAACATAGGGCCGGGTACTGTCTAGCCGAGCACCAAGCCAAGCTGCATCTGTCCTTTCTCGGTACTCAGCCAGCAGTCCTCGGTACTTTTCTGCGTGTAAGATAGTTTTAGAAGAAACCGACAGAATTCATCGTTGAGGGAGTCTATGGCGCACATGGTGCATTGCGTGAAGTTCAACAAGGAAATGCCGGGGCTGGACGAGCCTCCGTTTGACAACGACCTGGGGAAAAAAGTGTATGACAACGTTTCCCAGGAAGCCTGGCGCATGTGGACGGAACACTGCAAGATGCTGCTTAACGAATACCGGTTGAATCCGGCGCGGCGCGAAGATCAGGAAGTCATCGTCAAGCAGTTGGAGATGTTTTTCTTTGGCGAGGGATCGGCCAAGCCGAAAGAGTACGTGGCGCCGAAGGAATAGCCGCGACCTTAGACCTCAGACCTCGGAACCCTAGCCAATCTGAATCCGCCGGGCATTGCGTATCTGTGATTCTCGCAGGAATGGCGCGGCTCCCAGCAACAACGTGAGGGCCGGGACTACGGCCCAAAGAAAAGCGCCCCACCACAGCCGGCCCGGGTTATGGAAGATGAAGTCGTTGTGCTCCATCAGAGCGCTGACCGGGATCACGATTACACACGAAGCCAGCATGACGATTGCGGGGAACGTGCCTGCTACAACCCGCGCCGTGCGGCTGCCACCGACGCGACGGGAGAGGAATGCCCCCAGGGCTCCGCAGGCGATTTGGCCAATGATCCACGTGGCATAGAGCCACCGGGCCGCGCCCGAGTTCAGGCGAACCAATAGTGGTGGTCGCATGCTGATTTCCGTCAGGACAAACAGAAACAGGCTTGAGGCAAATAGACTGGCGAGGGCGGGCAGCCAGAGAGTTTTCGTGCGTGCGTTCATGGGATCCTCCGTGGATTTGGCGCGGGAAATCTGCGCGGCTAGAACTTCCCAGTCCTCGATTTGCTGCAGCGCAAATGCGGTTGCCTCGGTCTCGCTGAGGCCGCTCGCGCTTGCTGTTTCATAGGCCTCTTGCAGGTGCGCCGCGAGTTCCGCGACCACATCTTCCGTCACTTCATGCGGCAGCTTTAGAGTGCACAGGCGCTGGCGTACGAGTTGCTTCCAATCAGTCTTCTTTTCGTTAACCATGGCTGACTCCGGCCAGGCTGTCGAGCGCCTGGAAGAATGACAGCCATTCCTGCCTGAGCGGAGCTAGCTGTTTTTTGCCCGTTGCCGTCAGGCGGTAGTAGCGGCGGTCGCGGCCGGCCTGATTCGCCTGCCAGCGCCCTTCGACCCAGCCGCGTTTTTCCATCTCATAGAGCAGCGGATACAGCGATGCCAGCGTGAAGTTGAGAGCGCCGCCGGTGCGTTCGCCGATTTGTTTGGCGATTTCGAAGCCGTACAGCGGTTGCTCGGCGAGCAGCGAGAGAATAGCCAACTCGCCGCTTCCCCGCGAGATTTTGGAACGAATGCGTTTGCTCATGTTCATAAGCTATATCGGAATCCTATGTTCTGAGTATAGGAATCCTATAGTCAGGTGCAATATTACGAAAGTGCCCACGGCTCTGTAACCACCTCTAACCACGGCCCTGCAGCCATGGCGCTGTAAACCTCATTACTTTTGGCCGTTACCATTTATGCACCAATATTGATGCATCTTTCATCTGCCCTTAACATTCGGGGTGTAGTACTGAGGTGTATGGGTCCGCATGTCTACAACACGCTGATCCTCTCCGACCTGCATTTAGGGGCCGAGACCTGCCGTGCGCGCGAAGCCACGCTGGTGCTCAAGCAGAACAACTTTCAGCGCCTGATTCTGCTCGGCGATATTTTTGCCGACCTCAATTTCGCCCGTTTGACCAAGGAACACTGGAAGTTTCTGGGGCTGATCCGCAAGCTCTCGAATCCCAAGCGCAAGATTGAAGTGGTGTGGGTGGAAGGCAATCACGATCACGGCCTGACCAACGTCATGTCGCATCTGGTTGGGGTGCGCGTGTTTCAGGAGTACCGCTGGAACTATCAGGGCCTGCGCCACATCGCGATTCATGGGCACCAGTTCGATGGATTTCAGGTCAACCGGTTGCGGCTCAACCAGTTGGGCACTTCGCTGTACCTGCTACTGCAGAAACTCGATTTCAAGAACAAGCCCATCGCTCGCCTGATCGACCGGCTGAACACGCGCTGGCTGCGCATGTCGGCCAAGGTGTGCAACGGGGCCCTGGCGCACGCCAAGTATCACAAAGCTGACCGGATTTTTTGCGGACATACGCACGAAGCGATGCATCTAAAAAATGACGGCGTCAGCTATTACAACTCTGGGGGGTGGGTGGATTCACGGCTCACCTATTTGACGATCGATGAACAGGGGGTGGAGATCCATGACTTCGCCGAACGCAACTTCGTCGAACATGATTCTGCAGGAAGTGGTTCCATCGGACAAGATTCCATCGAACAAGATTCGGCCGAACGAGATTCCGTCGAACAGGAACAGCGGGAACGAGCTGACCATCGTGATTCCAGCGAAGAACGAAGCCAAGCTGATTCCACGTTTGCTGACTTCGCTGGCGAATCAGGATTACTCGAAGATGTCGAGTACGAGAGTGTTGGTGGCTGATGCGAATTCTACCGACGGCACTCCGGAAGTCGTCCTCAGTTTCCGCGACCGATTGAATGTCAGCGTGATCCCCGGCGGCATGCCGGCGGCGGGACGCAATCATGGAGCGGCGCAGGCCGACACTCCCTACGTGTTGTTTCTCGATGCGGACATCGAGTTAGCCGAACCCTGGCTGGTTCGCCGCTGCATGGAGCGCGCGCAGACTAACCGGCTGCAGTGCGTGACCACCAACATCCTGTGCCGCGATGGAAGTTTGGTCGACAAGCTGTTCTACGCCGGCAACGATTTGTTTCAGTACTTGTCGTACTTGCACCGTCCTTTTGCCACCGGAATGTTCATGCTGTTCGAACGGCAGAAGTTCTGGGAGCTTGGCGGATTTGACGAGCGCATCCTGTTTGGCGAGGACTACCGTCTGAGCCAGCAGGTGGAGGGGCGGCGGTTCGCGATTGTGCGCGGCGGAGTATACACCACCAATCGCCGGCTTCAGAAAATGGGGCACATGCGCGTGGGCTGGCTGTTCCTGTGGACCGCCATGAATTTCTGGAATGAGAAATACTTCTTGCGCGATCACAAGTACTGGAGCAAAGAAGCCGACGGCATTCCGCAGGGGCAGTAACAGAAAGTTTTCGTGCGTGGCCACAGAAAACGGGGTTCAGCCAACCAACTGAACCCCGCTTTTTTTCTTAAATCCAGAAACGGCCGGCCGCATTAGAAGCGAAGCACGGGGCCGGTCGAGAACCGGAAATTGTTTTGTCCAGTACTGAATAAATTTGTGTGCATGTAGTCGAACTGGAATCGCCAGGCGAGCGGGCGAATGATGCGGTAATCGAGCCCACCACCGAGCGCCGTCGCCAGCGAATTGTTCGATCCGAAGCTGTTTCCCAGTGGTTGCGCGAAGCCCGTGCTGATGTGTGCGATCCCGAACATTGCCTGACCAAACGGCCTCCACTTTCCGAAAGAAAATGAGACGCGCGGACCGAACATCACGTTCAATTCGTGGGTCGAGGCGCTGGTCGTGCCGCAGCCGCCACCGGCGATAGGGCTGCAGGTCGCAAAGTCCTGCGAACCATAGTGCCCGCTGAAGTCGGCGACAATGCCCACGTGCGGGAACACTTTTCCTTCGAGCGAACCTTCCCAGCCGTTCAGATTGGCTCGATCCACATCCAGTTTCGAGTTCTCGTAGGAGTATCCGAAAAAGACGTTGCCTGCGGTGGGCACCTGAGCCATTGCCAACCCAGCCAACCAGAACAAAGTGAACAGCGCAGCCAGAGTCTTGTTCATCCACTTTCTCCTTGCCTGCGTCCTCAAACACGCCCTAGCGCAAAAAGTTTTTGGATGCGCGCGACCAGTGCAGTTCGTCAAACAGATCGGCGTTTATTTTTCGTTGGTTTCCTCTGTGATCCTCTGTGCCCTCTGTGGTGAAAGCCCTTGACTTCTTCGTCGAACACAAAAACTTAGGCCGGATCGAGGCGCAAATATCGATCACCATTTTCGACGCACTACACTAGCTGTGCGGATGGGAGCAAATTCTGGCGATCAAAATCACGTCGGCTCAGAACCGCCAGACAATTCCGGTAGAAGCCCGGTAATCATTTTGAGTGGCGCTGGCATAGCGAGTATGCATGTAGTCGCCTTGCACACGCCAGGAGAAACTCTTGAAGCCAAGCCGGTAGTCGAGTCCGCCGCCGACGTCGATGAGCACGGGAGTATAGGTCAATCCGCCTGACTTCAGGTAGCGGATGCCGGCCATCGCGTCCACAAACGGACGCCATCTGCCCATGGGGGCGGATACGCGCGGGCCAATGACCCCGTTATATTGCGACACGCCTTGGCGGTAGAAGCCGCTGCCGTCGAGCACCAGCCCCAGATGCGGGAAACGCGCGAAGGGCAAGTCTTCCAGCGAACCGTTCCAGCCATGATAGCTCTGCCGGTTGACCACGTCGGTGAGCTGGCCGTAGGAGACTCCCGCATAAACGTTTCCATTGGGCAAAAGGGCATTGAACTGTGCCGACATGGGAATCGAGCACACAAGTAAGCCGGCAAAGGCCAGCATTACGGCAGCGGTTTTCGACACGTAAAAATCCTCCCCGGCGGTTCGCACCGGCAAAACAGGCATTCTAATCGATGAAGTCCTTTAGATGCAGTGTACCGGATGGCCAAGATGTCCCGGGGGACAAAATTTGTGCGTTCCGCAATGGGCGGAACGCACAAATTTTCGGTAGTGTCCTAATTTGTCATTCCGAACCGGGCCGAAGGCGCGGTGAGGAACCTGCCTTTAGACCGCGACGACCGTCGAAGCCAAAATTAGGACACCGCTCAATTTTCACAGTATTTTCATGATGCCAAAACCCATCGAAAAGCGTCTATTCACTAGGACGACAAATATGAACAGCTATTGTGGAGCGTGGGAACAACCGGCGGCCCAAGCCGCCGCTCGTTACGTGGAGGAGTCGAAGTTGAAACTCAGTCTGGAAACTCGCAATCGTGGCGACGTGATCATCGTGCACTGCCAGGGCCGCATCGTGTATCGCGATGAAGCCGCTGCCCTGTCCTGCCTGGCGGGAGAATTACTGCAGAGCGGTAGCAAGGTGGTTCTCGATCTCAGCGGCGTGACTTCCCTCGACAGCGCCGGCATCGGAGAACTGGCCGCGCTGCAAAATCTGGCGCAAGCCAACAACGCCGAGTTGAAAGTTGCCGGCGCAAGCCCAATCGTCAGCGACCTGCTCGAACTGACCAACCTGAATTCGGTGATCGAAGTCCACCCCACGCTGGATGCAGCGCTGGAATTATTCGAGACCGAACCAGTCTGCACTGATTGCTAAGTGTAGCCCCGGACGCCCCCGTCCGGGGTCGTGCGCCAGCGCGATGTGCCCTCTACGGTTTTCCTTGACATCCGGGAATCCCCGCAATATAGTGCTTTTCGACCGGGTTTGAGCCGTGCAAAGCCTCGACGCTTAAACCAACTTCCCCCCTCGCAAGACCCTGTAATCGGATCGTGTTTTCGGGCCCCAATATTATTTTGACAAAGAAGTTCCCGATGGCCAAAATCGCCCCGGTCCCACGAGCGGCTACCTTCTCCGCTGCTCTAAAGAGTCCCCCTCGATATATTCCATTGCGATGTAAACAAATTCATCTACTTGCCCAACGTCATAAAGGGTCACAATATTAGGGTGCGACAGGGCTCCAAGAGTACGTACTTCCTGCAGTACGCGCTGGGCAAAGCCTTCACTATAGGCTGCCAACGTTATCACCTTTATGGCAACATTGCGCCCAATCGCAGGATCCTCCGAAAGGTACACAGAACCTATAGCCCCACCACCGAGCCTTTTCCCGATCCTATAGCGGCCTATCACCGGTAACATAGGGCGAATTCTACGCCTCACGCCGCTTGCTAAACAACCCGATGCGGCGCGATTCGTTCAAATGTATTTGCTGGTCTGAGTGACCGACCCCTACGACTCGCGCTGAAACCGGTAGCGGCCTTTGCGCTGTGCGGCGACGGCTTCGACGACCTTGAGGAACGCGCGGGCGGCGTGCGACAAGTTTGCCTGCTTGCGATAGATCAGGCGCAGCTTGCGCTTCAGTTGCAGCTCGCGCACCGGGATGCGGATCAGTTCGCCGCGCGCGATCTCCGTCTCCACGCTGATTTCCGGAATCAGCGCCACGCCGTTGCCCATCGCCACAAATTGTTTGATGGCCTGCAGCGTGGGCAGTTCCAGGTCCATGTGCAACGGCGTTTTGTGGCGGCGGAACAACTGAATGACTTTCTCGCGATAGGGCGACGGAACGATGTGCGCCACAAACGATTCCGCTCCGAGTTGCCGGATGCTGACTTGCCCCGCCGTGGCCAGCGGGTGCGACGGCGGCACGACGAACACCAGTTCGTCCTGAAACACGACCACCGAATGCAGATTCGCTTCTTGCGGCTCGTAGGAGAGCACGCCGAACTCCGCGCTGAATTTCAGAACGTCGTCTGGGATGCGGCTGCCTAGTGTGCGTTCGACCGTGATCCTGACCATGGGATGCAGGCGGCGAAATTCCGCCAGCACCGGCAGCAGATAAAGCACAGTGAATTCGTTGGCCGCGATCGCCAGCTTGCCTTTCTGCAACTCGCGCAGCTCGCCCAGAGACTCGGCGGCTTCGCTGCGCAGGTTGATCAGCTTCTCGGCATATACGTAGAGCATTTTTCCGGCGTCGGTGAGAATGCCTTCGCGCGAGGAGCGGTCAAAAAGCGCCTCGCCAAGTTCGTCCTCGAGCTTGCGGATGGTCTGGCTCACGGCCGATTGCGTGCGAAACAGTTTTTCGGCGGCGCGGGAAAAGCGGCGCTCGCGGGCCACCGCCAGGAAGACTTCAAGCTGGGAAAGTTCGATTGACATGGCCTAATAAAATGACGAATAGTATTAGCAACGCTTATTATATCGAAATTACTAATGATGTGTGAAGAATTATTAGATTTTCTTCTCGCCTTGGGGGTTCTACCATTACCACTGAGAGTCTTTCTTGAGGAAGGTCCATGGTCACAAAGCCCGCTCGTATCACCGTGTTCGACACAACGCTCCGCGACGGGGAACAGTCGCCCGGTTGCAGCATGAATCAGCCGGAGAAGCTGCGGCTGGCGCATCAGCTCGAGCGGCTGGGCGTGGATGTGATTGAGGCCGGATTCCCCATCGCTTCCGAGGGCGATTTTGAAGCGGTCCAGGCGATTGCCAGGGCGGTGCGGCGTCCGATCATTGCGGGCCTGGCGCGGGCCTGCCGCCCCGACATTGAGCGTGCGTGGGAGGCTTTGCGCGGGGCGGCGCGTCCGCGGATTCACGTGTTCCTGGCCACCTCCGACATTCACTTACAGTTCAAGCTGCGCATCACCCGGGATCAGTGTGTGTCGCAGGCTCGCGAGGCGGTTCGTTTGGCCAAGTCGTTCTGCGAAGACGTGGAATTTTCTCCCGAAGACGCGACCCGCACCGATCCGGAATTTCTGTGCCGCGTGCTGGACGCGGTAGTTGAGGCCGGCGCTACGACGCTGAATATCCCTGACACGGTCGGGTACACCGTGCCTTCCGAATTCGGAGAATTGATCGCGACCATTCAGCGGCGCGTGGAGGGAATCGAAAAAGTAACGATTTCCGCGCACTGCCACAACGATCTGGGCATGGCGGTGGCGAACGCGCTGGCGGCCGTAGCGGCGGGCGCGCGCCAGGTCGAGTGCACCATAAACGGCATTGGCGAGCGCGCCGGCAACGCCTCTTTGGAAGAGATCGTCATGGCGATGCGAGTGCGGCCTGACCGCTATCCCTACGAAACGGGCATTGTGGGCGAGCAGCTTTTTCCTGCCAGCCAGTTGCTGAGCGAGATTACCGGCGTGCCGGTGCAGCCCAACAAGGCCATCACCGGGCGCAATGCCTTCGCGCACGAGGCTGGCATTCATCAGGATGGCGTTCTGAAAAATCCGCTGACTTATGAAATCATGACGCCGAAGTCGGTGGGCGTGCCCGATTCCAAGCTGGTGCTGGGCAAGCACTCCGGACGGCACGCTCTGGCCATGCGCTGCGAGCAACTGGGCTATCAATTCGATCGCCGGCAGCTCGACGACATCTACCGCCGCTTTGTGCGCCTGGCAGACAAGATCAAGCATGTCGAGGATCATCATCTGCTGGAACTAATCCGCGACACGCGCAAGGGCGCGGGCTCGGCAACGCCGCTGATTGAGCCGATCATGCCCGCCAGGGCTGCGGTCGTGAATGCGTCGCCGGCGGTGCCGGAAAAAGCGTTTGCGGCTGCCGCAGAGTCCAACGCGTTTGGCGTGCCGCTGCCGGTTCCTCTTGATTCCCGTCACGAGCAAACTCAGCAGGAAGACTATTTGTGGGGAGTTTAGGGAATTGGGAAATTGAGTAATTGGGAAATTTGAATATTTCGGCGCTAATGCCGAGCCCTCATTTACAGTTACACAATTACTTAATTCCCCAATTACTCAATGCTCCTGAATCTCACCATTCTCCCTGGCGATGGCATCGGCCCGGAAGTCATCGAACAGGCGGTTCTGGTCCTGCAGGCTGTGGCTGACGGCTTCGGCCACCAGCTTCAGCTTCAGACAAAACTGATCGGCGGCGCGGCGCTGGCCGCGGTAAACGATCCACTTCCGGCCGATACGATCCACGCCTGCCTGTCCTCGTCAGCGGTGTTGCTGGGAGCGGTCGGCACTCCTGTGTTCGATCACAACCCCGGACATCTTCGGCCTGAAGCCGGGCTTCTGCGCTTGCGCCGAGAATTAGGTGCGTACGCGAACCTGCGGCCAGCGGTGTTATTTCCGGCGCTGGAGGATTGTTCTCCATTGCGTGCAGAAATCGTGCGCGGCACCGACATGATGATCGTGCGGGAATTGCTTGGCGGCGCTTACTTCGGCCAACCTCGGTCGATTGAGGGCGAGGCCGGTTCGCGCGCTGCGGTCAACACCATGCGCTACAGCGAACCGGAAATTGAGCGCATCGCCCGCGTGGCGTTCGATTTGGCCATGAAGCGCAAGCGCAAAGTGCTCTCCGTGGATAAAGCCAACGTGCTCGAGTGCTCGCGGCTGTGGCGCGAGGTGGTCACGCGCATCGGCAAAGAATATCCCGAGGTGAAGCTGGGACATCAGTATGTGGACTCCGCGGCTATGCTGCTGGTGCAGCGTCCTACGGAGTTCGATGTGGTGCTCACCGAAAACATGTTCGGCGACATTCTCTCGGATCAGGCGGGAGGCGTGGTGGGATCGCTGGGGCTGCTGGCTTCGGCGAGCGTCGGCGGGCCGGTGGGGTTGTATGAGCCGGTGCACGGATCGGCCCCGGACATCGCGGGGAAGGGAATTGCGAATCCACTGGGCGCGATTCTTTCCGTGGCCATGCTGCTGCGACATTCGTTTCATTTGGAGCGGGAAGCCGCCTGCATCGAGGCCGCGGTTTCGGCGGTGCTGGCCGAGGGAGCGCGGACGGCCGACATCGCCGGAAAGTCCCATCGGGCTATATCGACTGCTGAAATGGGCGCGCGCGTAGCCGAAGCTGTGAGTGAATCCGCAGCCGCAAGCGGCGAGAAGTCCGCGTAACCAAGGCCTACCCAATCATCGGTCATCCTCGGGCCGAAAAACGGCCTTTGCCGGGCTGAGAAATGTGAGAGATGTCAATGGAGGAACACAAGTTACACTTGTATATGTACGGTAATGTGCATATAGGATATTGGAAACCAGGTGACAGTCCCGTCTGTCCCGGTCGGCGTCAGGTATTAGGGCTTTCCGTTTTCTTGCGCCATCTTTCGCCACTTCGACGCGTCTGAGTCATTCGGGTCGAGTTTGAGGGCCTGGTCGAGGTCATTGACTGCATGCTGGTAGTCGCCTTTGAGGTAATACGCAATGCCCCGCGAGCGGAAGCTGTACTCGTCGCTCGGGTCCAGGCGAATGGCTTCGTTGAAATCCGCGATGGCCTTGTCGTACTCGCCTTTCTTCCGGTAATTGAGGCCACGGTTGTCGTGGGCAACAACCTCGGCCGGATTGAGCCGAATCGCTTCGTTGTAGTCCTGGATAGCTCGGTCATAGTCGTTCTTATCCGAATAGACGCCGCCTCGCAGCACGTATGCGTAAGGAACCGTCGGCGCCAAACGAATGGCTTGATCGGCGTCTTGGAGGGCGCGGTCGTAATCCTCCTTCTTCCGGTAAATATCGGCTCTGCCCCTGAACGCAAGAGCGTAGGCCGGATCAAGGCGAATGGCCTCATTCAGGTCTTGGAGGGCGCGGTCGTAATCCTTTTTTTCCCCATAGGCGACGCTTCGGTTGTTAAAGGCAATGGCATCGTCCGGTTTTAACCGAATGGCTTCGGTGTAGTCCTGGATGGCACGGTCATGGTCATTTTTCTGCTCGTAGAGGCTGCCTCGGTCCTCGAGCGCAAATGCGTCTCGCGGATTCAGACGAATCGCTTCGCTGTAATCTTGAATGGCACGATCGGGGTCGCCCTTTTGATCGTACGCAGCACCCCTGCGGTCGTAGACGGTGGCATCGGTCGTTCCCAGTCGAATGGCGTTGTTGTAGTCCTGAATGGCCCGATCAAGATCGTCCTTGTGATAAAAGGCCAAACCTCTGCGGTCAAAAACCGTCGCGTCATCCGGTTTCAGTTCGATGGATTCGGTGTAGTTCGAGATGGCGAGGTCGTACTCTTTCGCCTTGGTAAAGTCGTCGCCGCGCTGGTTGGCTGCCGCGACTTCCCGCTCGATCGCCTGACGAATGGCGCCGATCACCTCGTCATCCGCCCCTGCCTGCCGCAGTTCTTTCTCTTTTTCCGGGGTCAAAGGGAAGTCCGCCCCTCTCTCCCCAATCAGCACGGCCAATCGGTGCTTGGTAATGCCACCACCGGACAAGGCCGCCAGGATTTTCGCTTCAGTGAGGCGCGGCGCTGCGGTCGCCTCCTGCGCGATTGCGGCTGGTACTGGGCACCATGTCGGAGTGGCGCTGCACAGAACCAGGAGAACACTCAGCTTAGGTATTCGTAGCATGTGCGCATTCGCCTAGATCGCATTTTAGCCGGCACGCTAGCGCTGCAATCTGTCTTTCGCCTGTTTTCGCAATTCAGCCGCCCGGGAATCGTTCGGATTGAGGCCGAGAGCCTTATCAAGGTCGGCGACTGCGCGCCGGTAGTCCCCTTTCGTGAAATAAGCTGAGCCCCGCTCGCAAAAGGCGTACTCATCAGACGGATCTATCCTGATGGCCTCGTCGTAGTCCTGAATGGCCCGGTCGTATTCACCTTTGTTGAAGTAGGCGGATCCGCGGTTACCGAAGGCCATCGCGTCGTTAGGGCTCAGCCGAATCGCCTCATTGTAGTCCTGGATGGCGCGGTCGTAATCGTTCTTACCGAAGTAAACGTTGCCTCTCAGATCCAGACTCGAGGAATCGTCCGGCTTGAGCCGGATGGCCTCGTTGTAATCCTGAAGGGCGTGGTCGTCGTCTTTCTTTTTGTGATAGGCGGAGCCCCGCGCCTGGAATAGAAATGCGTCCTGCTTCAGGCGAATGGCCTGGGTGTAATCCTGGATGGCACGGTCGTAATCCTTCTTGTCATTGTTGTCATTTTCGTAGGCTGAGCCTCGGCCCAGGAAAGCCCAGGGATTGTCCGGGGCGAGGCGGATTTGCTCGCTGTAGCTTTGAATCGCCCCATCCCAGTCGCCTTTCTTCTCGTAAAACAACTCAACGACACATCCTTGCCTAATGCGAGAGGGCCTCCTCATCCTGTTTGCCTTTCTGCGCGCCCCTGAGTCCGGCGGCCGCATCCTTGTTGTTGGGCTCGAGCTTGAGCGCCTGTTGAAAAGTGATAATAGCCTGATCATAGCTTCCAGCATTCCGCTGATCGTTTCCTTGGGCGATCAATTTCTGCACCCGCTCGGCTCTGGCTTTTCTCGCCGCAGTGACGGATTCTGCAGATGGGGAGGGCGAAGCTGATTTGGCGGCGAGAAAAATATCGTGGTAGTTCTGTCCCGACCGGAGCTCAATATCCTGTTCCGCAGGTTCGTAGTGGTAATAGTCGGCGTCGCTGGCCGAAGGGACTAACCTCAGATGATGCCCGCCTGGCGTCAAGCTATAAATCCTCAGTCGGGCGTCACCTCCCGTCTCGCCACGCGAGACGCCATCCAGCAGCACGTTCGCACAGCAACGATTGGTGTGGATCTCCAGCCACGCCGAGTGTTCATAGCGCCACGCCCCAATGGTCAGACCGGCGAGAATCAAGACGAGACTCAAGACCACGAGCGTGCCACCGATCCACAACATGCGCACATCCCAGGATGTCTTCTTTTCCGTGACATCCGATTCGGTGACACTCGGCTCTGGGGAGACCGACGGCGTCGTTGACGGTGGCGCAGGCGGTGGCGTTGACGGAGGCGTTGGCAGGGGCGCTGGCGGGGTATCCGGGATTGGCGCCGGTTTGACGGCGAGATCAAGTTCCCCCGCCAACTCCTTTCCGCTTGACGGCCGCATCGCGGGATCTTTCTCCAGGCAGCGCATGAGGGCGGCGGAAATCTCGTGGGGCACGTTAAGGTCGGGGCACACCTCTTTGATCGGACGCGGCGGAGTTTTGAGGTGAGCCGCGAGATGCTCAACCGTGGTAGCGGCGTCGAAGGGCAGTATGCCGGTCAGCATTTCATACATGACCACGCCCAGCGAATACAAATCAGAACGGCCATCCAGTTGATCGCCACGGATTCCCTTCGCCTGCTCGGGCGACATGTAGGCGGGAGTCCCGATTAACATTCCGGTTGCCGTGGCGGGACGAGCCGGAGCGGCATCGGCCTGCGCTCCAAGCACTTTGGCAATGCCGAAGTCGAGCACCTTGACCTGTTCGATCGCGGAACCGGATTCATCAAGGGCAGAAACCAGCGCAATATTGCCCGGCTTGATGTCGCGATGCACCAAGCCTAACTGGTGCGCGGCATCGAGCGCCGCGGCTGCCTGCTTGACGATCGCGCACACTCGCGGCACGGCCATGGGCGACTCCTGCTCGATCACATCGGCAAGGTTGCGCCCTTCGATGTACTCCATGACGATGAACGGCCGCCCATCTTCCGCCTCGTCAAAGTCCTCGACGCGCACCGCATTCGGATGTTGCAGCCTGCGCGCGACAACGGCTTCCTGCTCGAAGCGTTGCACGAAGTCGGCGTTGTTCGCCAGTTCCGGGCTGATCACTTTCAGAGCGCGGACTTCCTTGAAGCGCGTGTGCACAGCCTTGTAGACGGACCCCATCCCGCCCTGCCCGACTTTGGCCAGGATGCGGTACTTGCCCCGCACAACGGCGCCTTCCAGCCACTCGCCGACTTCAACCAGAGCGCTGCCGTCACGCGGACAGTGCGCGTAATCCGAAGAAAAGGCTGCTTGGCACGCGGGACAGCGTTTCATTCCGGAGACCCAAGTCGCTGAATACTATACTCGAAAATTCGCGGACATCCGTGATAAGCAAGAGTCAAGAGGAGACGAAGGTCTCTTTTCACTTCAAGAAACGGCTCTGGAAGCGTGGAGACGGTGGCTGCGTTCGATGCACAACCTGCGATCACGCGGCATAGAGCCGGCTGGCTACGAACGCGGACCGCGGCTGCCGGAGACAGTTTCTGCAGTTCGCGGAAGGCTGGCCCTTCCGTACTTCCCTGTCAGATCGTTCCAGCGAATATGCAGCATCTCGCGAAACGTGCGGGCGCCATCAATCACCGGATGGATGCGCGTTCCCCCGCAGTCTCCCCACGCGACTGGAACTTCTTCGACGCGGAATCCGAGCTTGCGGGCGAGAAACAGAATCTCCGGATCGAAGCCCCAGCGTTCGATTCTTTGCAGCGGGAAAACGGCTTGCGCCGCCGATCGCTTGAAGGCTTTGAAGCCGCATTGCGTGTCCTTGAAACGCAGGCCGAGCGTCAGGCGTAACAGAACGTTGAAAACCCGCCCCATCAGTTGGCGATGAAACGGCTGCCGCTTCGTTTGAGTTGCAGCCCGCAACCAGCGTGAGCCGATGGCGATATCGGCGCCCTCGTCGATGGCCTGGAACAGTTTGGCGGCCTCCTCGATGGGAGAGGAAAGGTCGGCGTCAGTGAATAAGATGATCTGCCCGCGGGCGCTCAGGATGCCGCTGCGCACGCTGTATCCTTTGCCGCGGTTGCCCGGGTTCTCGATCAGGCGCAGTCGCGAGTCTTTCTCGGCAAAGCGGCGAACGACCTCCGAAGTATTGTCGCGGGAAGCATCGTTCACCACGATAATTTCAGCATTCCAGTCCTGCGCGGTCAGGTAAGCGAGAATCCTCTCTAGCGTCGCGGGCAGACGCCGGCCCTCGTTATAGGCGGGAATGACGATGCTGTAGATGGGCTCCAAGGGCGGGCTCAGGTTTATAGCTCTTAGCTTCTAGCTCTCAGCTCTCAGCTCTCAGCTCTCAGCTCTCAGCTCTCAGCTCTCAGCTCTCAGCTCTCAGCTCTCAGCTCTCAGCTCTCAGACTGCTTACGATGCACGGAACGGCACTTTGGGTCTCAGAAAAGTGACTCAGTCATTGTAATTGTATTTTGCGGGTTGCGGCTTGCTGCCACAGCTCAAGCCGAAGGAGATGAAATGTCCTTAGGCGACTTGACGCTGCTGCTTCAGCAGAGAAACGTATTCCTCCACCAGTTCCGCATCCCACGAGCCCTGCGCGGCTTCTTCCCGCATGGTGCGGATGGCCTGATCGTGAGCCATGGCAGGCTTGTAGGAGCGAGCGGTGCGGAGCGCGTCGTATACATCCACCACCTGCAGGACCCGGGGTAACAACGGAATCTGCGAAGCCGTGAGGCCGTCGGGATAGCCCGATCCGTTCGCATGCTCATGATGGTGGCGGATGATGGGCAGCACCAGGCGCAGCGAGCGCAGCGGCTTGCAGATGTTTTCTCCCGTGACGGGATGAAGCTTCATGACCTGCCATTCGGCGGGCGTCAAGTTGCTGCCCTTTTTCAAAATCTCATCGGGCACAGCGATCTTGCCCAGGTCGTGCAGGTAGCCGCCACGCTTGAGGGCGAGAATGGAATCCTGATCGAGCGCGAGGTGACGGCCCAGTTCGGCGGCGTGAATCGAAAGCCGCTCGCAATGGCCTTCGGTGTAGGGGTCGCGCCCCTCGACGATAAGCCCGAGGGTGCAGAGGACCGAATCGGCGTTTTCGAGTTCGTCGGTAAATTCCTTGAGCCGGAGCAGCGACTTGACGCGCGCGATCAACTCTTCGGCGAGGACCGGCTTGTTCAGGAAATCGTCAGCGCCGGCTTCAATGCCGCGCACTTTATCGCTGCTGTCGCTGAGCCCGGTAATCAGAATGAATGGAATGAGCCGCGTGGCCGGATTTTCCTTCAGGCCGCGGCAAAACTCATAGCCTGACTTGCCAGGCATCATGACGTCGGAAAGGATCAAATCCGGAGGCTGGCGCCGCACCTCGGCTTCCGCCTGCTCCACGTTGGACGCGGTGACCACGCTGTATCCCCGCAGGGTGAGCAGTTGACGCATCAGCGCGGTAATGCTGGGCTGGTCGTCGACCACCAGGATTCGCGGGGCACTACGAGTTGTCAGCAGATCACCCATACCGTCATAGGAAGCGGCTGTCGGCGGAGAAGTTGTCTGCGAAATCGGGTTGGAGGTCTGCATCTTAGCCTCCTCCAGCGCCCATTCTCGCATCTTACGCGCCTGCGTGCGCCTATTGGCAAGATAACACTGGAGAAAAGAAATGAGAATTCCCACTTCGGAACATGCGGCCCAATTTGTGCATGCCCAAGCTTGATTTGGGTCTGCTCCGCGCCTAGCCTGATGGCATGGGCTACTTAAGAATCGCGATCGTGATGTTATGTGGCACGTTGCTCACGGTGGAGTCCGCGGCGGTTACGAAGGTCCATGGGATCGCGTTCGGGAAATGGATGTCGGTTCAGTGGCTACCCGGCACCAGTTCGCCGGAGAAACCGCTGACCATTAAAGTGCGCGCCCTGCTGGTGGATGAGCGGGTGAAAGAGTACACGCTGGGTCCGCTGCACGATGTGACCGACCGGCTCTTCGTGGTGCGCCGCGCCTTTCGCGTGAATGACAGCCTGCCGGAGGAATCCGCGGTCAAGTGGCAATGGCAGCGCGGAGGCTGGCTGATGGTGGATCGCGTCACGGGCCGAGTTTCTCCGCTCAATCTTCCGGAGTTCGACGCCTTCTATTCGGCGGCGAGCTGGTACCGCGACTTTGTGGCGTACTGCGGCGTTTCCGACGATGGCAAGAAAGTCTATGCCATGGTCACGCAAATCAGCCGGCGCAAGCCTGTGCTGAAGAAGGAGCTGTCGAAGGATGGTTTGCCGGATGATGCGGGGCCCGACTCTTCGTGCCCTGCGCCGATGTGGCAGCGCGGCCCGGTGCGCGTCAGCTTCGATCCGGCTGGCGGGGGGAAACAAATCTATGCCATTCGCGGGCACGTGGTCGATATCGTGAATGATTCGGAAGATGAGGAGGAAGCGTCGAAGTAGATTGCCGATTTGCGATTTCAGATTGCAGATTGAGTCGAGCACCGAGCTTCATCCGAAATCGAAAATCGAGACTCGAGACTCGAAAGTCGGAAATCTCCTAGTCTCCAGCAGCCTCGACCGCGGGCAATTCTTCCGCGACTGTTTTCCCCTTCACGCTGGCGCTCGTTACCAGGATCACCGAGAGCACGACCACCGCGCTTCCGGCCAGAATGAAGCGATCCACGCGCTCGTGCAGTACCAGCCAGCCCAGGAAAACCGCTACTACTGGATTGACGTAGGCGTAAGTAGAAACCTTGGACGTAGGAACATGCTTTAGCAGCCAGATATAGGCGGTATAGCCGATCCAGGAGCCGCATACGATGAGATAGGCGACGGCAGCCAGGCTGCGAGTTGCCCAGATTACGTGGGAGAAATCACCGGCGAAGATCGCGAAGACAAAATTTCCCGCGCCTGCCGCCGTAACCTGCCAGGCCGTCGCACTGAAGATGTCCATGCCAGTTTGCCAGCGTTTCGACAGCACCGATCCCAGCGCCCAGCTAAACGATCCGCCGAGCAGGCTGAGCGACGCGTAGAGTTCGCGCCGACCGATGCTCCCCGCCTGCAGTTGCGGCCAGAAGAGAATGAACAATCCCAGAATTCCCAGCGTGAGCCCGGCCTTGCCTCGGTTGGAGATGTGATGATCGCCGAGCAGCAGGGAATCGAGCACCAGAAACCACAACGGGGTGATGGCGACGATCAGCGCCGCCAGTCCTGATGACATCGCAAGTTCGGCATAGGAAAGCGTGAGATTGCCGCCCATCAGCAACAGCAGGCCCACGACTGCGGCCCGCCCAATCTGGTTTGGCGAATAGAAGACTGTTCGGCCGGTGGCGGCGCAGACGATCAGCATTACAACTCCAGCCACAGAAAACCGCAACGCGCACATCAGCGCCGGAGGAATGGTTTGCACCGCGATGTCGATGCCGAGATACGTCGACCCCCAGAACAGGTAGACGAGTCCGAAGGCAAGAATCACCATCCACCGTTTTGGGGGCGCGGTCGAAGCCATGGCTGCGGAGAACAACAGGCGAAACTACAGAGTATCAGACGAGGGCTTGGCGCAGTTCGATTCTATAAGTTGGGGGGGGACTTGGCGGCCTGGGGAGGCAGGCGAAGGCCATCCCAGGCGCAAAGAACGCGGCTGGGATGGGCGCCGGGGGTCGACGGGATCTATGCCCGCTTTAACGCCTCCGGCGGGAATGTTGCGTTTTTCTGTATCTTGCCTTCGAACCAAGCGCACCACACCGTGGGAGCGTTGTATGAATCCCTGCCCGCCATGGTGACGGTCATTTCCGGGCCGCCGGATTTCAGTTGCACAACATCGCCCGCCTTGAAGTTATCTGCCATAGGGCCGGCTCGCTTTCTACTGTGAAATGCGGAAGCTGACGTTGCTGGTTAGGGTCCCTGTGGGAGTGGTGACGACGACCGGGCCGGTGGTTGCTCCTGCCGGGACGATTGCGGTCATGTACGTGTCTGTCTTGACCGAGAAGCTCGTCGCAGGCACGCCATTGAACGTGACGGTGGTTGTGCCGGTCAGGTCCTGGCCTAGTACTTGGACTGAGCCCCCGACCTTCCCCGTGGCTTGCACGAATGCGACGAAGGGGCCGAGACCCATGTTCAGGCTGTAGACGATGCCGTATCCATCACGGCCACCCGCGTAGGTTGTGCCGTAGAAAGTGCCATTTGTATCCTGCATAAGGGATGCGAGCGGAGTCTCGCCCCTCGGACCGAAGTGATAGAGAGTTGCGAACGACCCCGGCGTCCCAAGTTGGAAGAGCGTTCCGGCGTTGTTCGTGCCGCCGTACGGCGCTGTGCCATAGAGTTTGCCGTCGGTACCCTGTATTAGCCCGGCTACGGGGTTGGCTCCGTCGTTGTAATTAAAGTCATGCAAAATCGAAACACTTTCGCTCTGGTCAAGCTTGAATATCGTTCCATAGTTTCCGGCGCTCCCGCCCGACGATGTTGTTCCATAGAAATTCCCGTCGGCCGCTTGCATGAGTGGGCCGACGGGATTCGGCGGGTGGCCCACCCTTTGGGTTTCACACCGCTTCCCGTTTTGAGAATGTGGGTGCCCCGCTCTTGCGTTTTTTGCAAGGGCGGGTACGATGCTGCCGATACCATGAGATTTATGCCCAGCGGCCTGCATCGCACCTACGGCGCTCATCACCAGTACTTTATTACTTGTTTCTCCTACCACCGGCTGCCCGTCGGCGGTCATGTACCCGCCCCTCGCAAACAACAAGAACGCGAAGGACGGGGCACTCACGGTTGTGGTTTTGTCCGCCTAGATCAAAAGCCCGATCAACCCGCCCGTCGCGGGGGGGGGGGGCGATTTTTGCCATGGGGTGCCTCTCCGTCAAAGAATAAATACAGGGGCCCGAAACGCGATCCGATCACAGGGTCTTGCGAGGGGGAATTTTGGTTCGAGCGCCGAGGCTTCGCACGGCTCAAACCCGGATCGATAAGGACTATATTGCGCGCATTCGGGAATGTCAACAAAAACCGCTGGACCGTTAACGCATCCAGCGAAAAAGGGGGTTACGCGATTCAAGCCTCACGGCTATAATCAAGTTGATGTCGGCCGCTAGCGATGCTGCAGAACCATCTCAATTCGCGTCTTTCGTCGCTGGGGTCCGCCGAGCGCCCGCTCGATTGGCTGGTTTGCCTGGAGACGTTCTGTCCGCGGCGGTATCGCGCCAGCTTGCCTTCGCGTCTGCGTCCCAGCCTGTTCGGTAGCGATTAATTCCTTCCTTCGCCTGTGCCTGATTCGCCTCGGCTGTTCTACTGAAAACCTGCACGCTTGAACCTGAGCGTTCCGTAACTTGCAAATCCGAGGCCCGATTTTCCTGACATCCGGCTAGTAACCACTGCCGCTGCCAAAGGAGGCATATCATGACTGCAACTATGACCGCTACCACCGGTCCCGGCATCCGTAAGCCAAGGATTTTGACCGCCCTGCCCGGGCCCAACGCCAAGCGCGTGCTCGAGGCGGATGAGAAGATAATTTCACCGTCCTATACCCGTTCGTATCCGCTGGTCGCAAAAAGCGGCCGTGGGATCGTTGTGACCGACGTCGACGGCAACGAGTTTTTCGACTTTTCCGCCGGCATCGCCGTGACTTCGACCGGCCATTGCCATCCGGAGGTGGTCGCCGCCATTCAGAAGCAGGCGGGCGAACTCATCCACATGTCGGGCACGGATTTCTACTACGAGAACATGGTGCAATTGGCGGAGCGCCTGTCGAAGATCGCTCCCATGGCCGGGCCGCATCGCGCCTACTTCGGTAATTCCGGCGCGGAGGCAATCGAGTGTGCACTGAAGCTGGCGCGCTATCACACCAAGCGCCAGAACGTGATCGCGTTTTTCGGCGCCTTTCACGGACGCACCATGGGCGCGCTATCGCTGACGGCGTCGAAGCCGCAGCAACGGCGCCGGTTCGCTCCACTGGTTCCGGGAGTGACGCACGTGCGCTATCCCGATGTGTATCGCGGCTGCGACGGTGGCGCACAGGAAGCTGAAAAGTTCGCTCTGGGCTGCGCCCGCTTCATCGAAGAAAAACTGTTCAAGACCACGCTTCCTCCCGAAGAAGTCGCTGCCATTTTCGTGGAGCCGGTTCAGGGCGAAGGCGGCTATGTGGTAGCGCCGACGGTCTTCATGCAGGAACTGCGGCGCATCTGCGATCGCCACGGCATTCTGCTGGTCGTCGATGAAGTGCAGAGCGGCGTGGCCCGTACCGGCAAATGGTGGGCCGTGGAGCACACCGGAGTCGAGCCCGACATGGTTTGCATCGCCAAGGGCATCGCTTCCGGCATGCCGCTCGGCATCACTCTGACTCGCGCAGAAATTATGGACTGGGTGCCGGGTTCGCACGCTTCTACGTTCGGTGGAAATCCCGTGGCGGTTGCGGCCGCGCTGGCAACGCTCGACGTGATCGAGAAAGAGCATCTGCTCGAAAACTCGACCAGCGTCGGCAATCACATCATGCAGCGTATGGCGGACTGGCCGAAGCGGCTGAAGTTGGTCGGCGACATTCGCGGCCGCGGCCTGATGATCGGCGTGGACATCGTGAAAGACAAAGTCACCAAAGAGCACGGCAACGTGGAACGCGACCGCATCGTCGAGATGGCGTTCGAACGCGGCGTTCTGTTCCTGGGATGTGGCCCGAGTTCGATCCGGCTGTGTCCGCCGCTGGTGGTGACAAAAGAAGAAGCCGATGTTGCCGTGGATGTGCTTGAAGAGTGCATCCAGGCCGTTGGCGCATAAGGAAAACAGTCTGAAAGTTCCTTTGCTGAGTCATCCCGAAGCCCTGCGTTTTCTCCAGCGGGGCGAGGGATATCCCTTTCCCCTTTCCCAAAATGTGTGCCTTGGGAGATCCTTCGCTTCGCCTGAAAAGCGGCTCCGCTCAGGATGACGCCATTCGAAAAGTTTCCCTGCACTTTCCCAATCTGGGAAATCCTGCTGCTAAATCATTCGATTGTGACTTGCGTCACAACTCTGTGGCAGACGCGTCCGCTAGTCTGGGACGGAGGCCGCCATGCTTCCCGCTGTTTTCACCCGCACCATTCTTCGAGGTCTGGACGCAATTGTCCGGCGCACGCTTCCTCCTGACGACCGGCCCGCGCACCTGCGCACAGGATTTCGCGGTGAGGAAGACGCCTACTTTTACCTGCGTAGCCTGGGCTACATTATTGTGGCGCGGAATTTCCGTACTCCGCGCTGCCGGGGCGAAATCGATTTGATCGCCTGGGACGGCGACGTGCTCTGCTTCATCGAAGTCAAAACGCGCACCACGCTCGGCGTGAAAACTGCCGAGGCAGCGGTCGACCGCCACAAACGGCGCGAGATTGCGCAAGTAGCACGAGAGTACCTCAGGCGGCTTCCACCAACGTGCCAATGGAGGTTCGATGTGGTCAGCGTATACTATATCGGTTTACCCGCCCGCACGCAGATTGAAGTCTTTCGCAATGCTTCCCTCGCGGCGTAGAATACTGGGTTTGCGCAGCCTGCTGAAAGGACATAGTTAATTGCCGGAGCTTCGAAAAGATCCGATTGTCGGCCGCTGGGTCATTATTTCTACCGACCGGGCCAAGCGCCCAACTGATTTCATACGCGAGAACCTGAAGATCAAGGGCGGATTCTGTCCTTTCTGCTACGGCAACGAGAACAAGACGCCTTCGGAGATTCAGGCTTACCGTCCGAACCCGAACGGCGGAGGGGCTGCGCCCAGAGATACTCCGGGATGGACCGTTCGCGTGGTTCCCAACAAATTTCCCGCCCTGGGCATCGAGGGCAATCTGAACCGCCAGGCCGATGGCATGTTCGACCGCATGAACGGAATCGGGGCCCACGAAGTCATTATCGAAACACCGGATCACAATGCCAGCCTTTCTGTTCAGCCGCCTAAGCGCATTGAGGATGTGCTGTGGACCTTCCGCGATCGCATCCTCGATCTCAAGAAGGATCGCCGCTTCAAGTACATTCTGATTTTCAAGAACCATGGGGAAGCGGCGGGAGCGTCGCTGGAACACCCGCACTCCCAGCTGATCGCTCTGCCCATTCTTCCCATTAACGTGACCCAGGAACTTGAGGGCGCCAAGCAATATTTCCTTTACAAGGAACGCTGTGTATTCTGCGACATCATCCGGCAGGAGATGGACAACGGCGCGCGCGTGGTGGGCGAGAACGAGAACTTTGTTACTCTGGCGCCGTATGCGCCGCGTTTCCCGTTCGAAACCTGGATTTTGCCCAAGCAGCACGAGTCGGCGTTTGAGAACTCGTCGTCGCACATGTTCGAGAATTTGGCGCGGGCTCTGAAGAATCTGCTGATCCGGGCGGATCGCGTGCTGGAGAATCCCCCTTACAATCTGGTGATCCACAGTTCTCCGGTGCAGGATCCGACCAACGACCACTATCACTGGCACATTGAATTCATGCCCAAGCTGACCAAGACCGCCGGATTCGAATGGGGCACCGGCTTCTACATCAATCCCACGCCGCCGGAAGAAGCGGCCAAGTTTTTGCGCGAAGCGAATGTCGAGGAACCCGCGGCAGCGACTACCAGCTAGTTCTTGCTTGGGCGTGATCGCCAGCTATATCGCTGAACAGTAAGCACTTATCTTCCAACTCCTGCCGTTTCGATTCCCGGAAAACCTAGCTTGCCCACGATCCCCCAAAATACCGCATTTGGGGGATTCGTAGTTTTTCCCTTCGGCGCAATATCACCATAGGAAAAAGTGTCACGCGGAGGTTTACCTGTGATTGGTCCGGTAACGATGAAGGGCGGTTTCGCGGTGAGCGTCGTGCTCGCGGGAATCTCGCTGATCCACGCCGCAAGCGGCTGGAACCACATGCTTCCCGAACCGAAGCCCAGTGTCGTGCTTGCCTCCAGACTTACGCACGCTGCCGGACCGGAAACCGTTCTGCTGGATGCATCGGTGCCCAGCAGCTTCGTTGATTCCCTGCGCCGTGCCGATGCCGACCGGCATTTCGTCGTGCTGGATAACGTGCTGGGCAAAGTTTCGTCCGAAACCCAGAGCGCCAGCGCGGAAGATGTGGCGACTGGCATGGGCCAGGCCCGCGAAGTAGTCATGCAGGAAGCCCCCAAGTATGTGGTTGTTTCCGATGCCGCTGCCCGCTCCAGTCTGGAGAGCAGCCTGCGCGCTCTTCTGCGCTCCGATACGCGCTTCCAGTTGTTGGGAACCTTCCCGGTCAGCAACGGGGCCGATTCGCAAACCAGCCACGTGTATCTCTACGAGAACATCGAGAACACTCCCGCGGCGGTGCGTTATGTCCCGGTTCGGATGGTGAGCACGAATGTCGCGCCCGCTCTGACGCGGCAGAAGTAAGCCTGAGCCGAAGGAATTTGCGAACCGCGCCGCCAAATCGGATATAGCCTACGCTTGCGTGCGATCCTGAAATTCTTCATGCCATGCCATCTGGATGGCTTCCAGCTTGCCTTCATTCGAGGCTTTCGGATCGCCGGCAAATCCGGGCAACTCGGTGACGTAGCGATGCAGGTCCGTAAACCGCACCGCCAGCGGATCGAGTTCAGGATGGGTTTCAGAAAGCAGAATGCCGATGTCTTCGGCGTTTTCCCAGGTGAGTGATTTCGGCATAAAGTTCAAGGTTTCAAGGTGATAGGGTTTCAAAGTTTCAAGGTTCGCACGACCATGACCCATGGCTCGGTCTTTGGTTTTACCTTGAAACATTGAAACTCTGAAACTTTGAAACCTTGCCTCCTAGTGATGTTCTTCCGATACGTAATTCCGGTTCCACGCGGGAATCTCCACCACAACTTTGCCCGGCTTGGTAATCTGCGCCTGGCAGCCGAGACGCGAGTTTAGCTGCAAGTCCGCGGCCATGTCCAGGCGGTCAGCCTCATCATCTTCCATGGGCGAAAGGTTCTCCGCGCCTTCCTTTACCCAAATGTGGCAAGTGGTGCAGGCGCAATTGCCGCCGCAGGCGTGGTCGAGCGTAACCCCGAAATTCAATGCCACGTCGAGCAGGGATTCTTCCTTCCCGTGGTGCTCATACTGCAGCTTGCCATGTTCAAACTGCACCGTCTTGCCTTCGGGCAGGAAAGTGATCAGTACGGTGTTTTCGCCGAGAGCTTCTTCCGCCACAGCGCCAGTTCCTATTGTTTTCTCTTCAATCATGTTGCTCCTGAACCGAGTAATTGAGTAATTGGGGAATTTGGTAATTGCGTACTTGAGAACGGGTTTTCAATTTCCCAATTACTCAATTTCCCAATTACTCAATTCTCTTCATTCAAACTCCGCTTTCGCCATAGGATGCGGCGCCGTCGGGCCTTCGCCCAGGTCCGTCTCATCCATGTTCTTGCCTTTGAGCGCCGACGAAACAGCCGTGTCCATCATCAGCTCCGCCAGCCGCGTCGTGCCTTGATTCAGCGCGTCGATCGCTTTACGGATCGCCTGATAATCGTCTTCCGCATTCACGGCCGCCAGAGCTTTTTCCATCTTGGCAATCTGCTTCTTCTCGTCAGAAGCCAGCACGCCCCATGCCGGACTCTGCTTGCCTTTTTCCAGCGCGGTCAAAATGATCGCGGTCTCGTTGCGCGCCTCAATCAACTGCCGGCGGCGGAAATCCTCTTCCGCGTTATCGAACGAATCGAGAATCATGTTCTCGACCTGATCGTCGGTCAGCCCGTAGCTGGGCTGCACCTGAATCTCAGCTTCTTTGCCGCTGCGCTGCTCGCGCGCCGAAACGTGGAGAATCCCATTCGCGTCGATCAGGAATTTAACCTCAACGCGCGGAATGCCCGCCGCCATCCCCGGAATGCCTTTCAGATCGAAACGCGCCAGCGAGCGGCAATCCTTCGCCAGTTCTCGCTCTCCTTGCAGAACATGAATGGCAACGTTCGCCTGGCCGTCAACCTGCGTCGTATAAAACTGAGTAGCCGAAGCCGGGATGGTCGAGTTGCGCAGAATGATCTTGTCGGTCACGCCACCGGCCACTTCAATGCCCAGCGAAAGCGGCGTGACGTCGAGCAGCAGCATGTCCTGCGTGGCCAGCGAGCCTCCGCCAAGAATGTTGGCCTGTACAGCCGCGCCCAGCGCAACCACCTCATCGGGATTCAAGTCCGTGTGCGGCTCGCGCTGAAACATTTCCTTCACCAGCGCGCGAACCTTCGGAATGCGCGTCGATCCGCCGACCAGCACGACTTCATCAATCTGTTCCGGCTTAAGGTTCGCATCTTTCAACGCCTGCTTGCAGGGGCCGACGGTGCGGTCGATGATCGGCTGAATCAGCTGCTCGAACTGTTCGCGCGCGATCTCGCGCTGGTAGCGCTTGCCCGCGGGCAATGCAATATCAAGCTTCACAAACGTCTGGGATGAGAGCGTGATTTTGGCATCGATGACCGCTTTGCGAATCGTTTGCACCGCCTCGGCATTGCGCCGCAGGTCAAGTCCCAGGTCGCCGCGGATATCGTCGAGCGCGATCGTGATCAGCAGATTGTCGATGTCGTCACCGCCCAGGTGCGTATCGCCGTTGGTGGAAATGACTTCAAAAATTCCGTCGTGCAGTTTGAGAATCGAAACATCGAACGTCCCGCCGCCAAGATCGTAAACTGCAATGATTCCGTTCTGCTTCTTATCGAGTCCGTAAGCCAGCGACGCCGCGGTGGGTTCGTTCACCAGGCGGAGCACTTCGAGTCCGGCGATGCGCCCCGCGTCCTTTGTGGCCTGGCGCTGAGCGTCATTGAAGTAAGCCGGAACCGTGATCACCGCTTTCGTGACCGGCCCAGCAAAATAGCGTTCGGCATTGCGCTTCAGCTGGCGAAGAATCAGCGCCGAAATCTCCGGCGGCGTAAAAGTCTTGTCTCCCAGCGTAATGCGTAATACTTCGCCCGGCTGCAGGTCTTCGGCAACGCGAAACGGGAACAGTTTCAATTCTTCCTGAATATCTTCCACGCCCCGTCCCATCAGGCGCTTCACGGAATAGACCGCGCGTTCCGGAGTGTCGATCAGAGCGTTGCGCGCGGCGTTGCCGATCACCGGCTGATTCCCTGCATCAAGGGCGACCACGGACGGAACCAGATTGGAGCCGTCTTCGCCTGGAATCACGACAGGCGTATCCCGCTGCATGAACGCCACCAGCGAATTGGTGGTGCCCAGATCGATGCCGACGATGTATTCAGAAGCCATTGTGTAAATGTGCGATTGTGTAATTTGGTAATTGGAAAACTGAGAAGCGTGCGGTCTTGAAATTTCCCAATTACTCAATTACCAAATTTCTCAATCCTTCAATCTTCCAGCGCCGCATTCACATCGCGCACTAGATTCCGGATGTAGTTGCGGCGGTTTAAAACATCCACCATCTTGCCTGCGATCTTTGCCCGTTCATCTTCCGGCGGAGCGATTCCCACAGGCGTTTCGTCGACCAGACGGTCCCATGCCTTCCACTGTTGCTTCAGTTCATCCAACAGCGCTTCATGTTTCGCTTCGAGCGCGACCTTATGTTGCGCGATGTCGCGGGCCAGAGCGGGATCGTCCTCGCTCATGTTCTTATTCATGCGCAGTTCTTCGAGCTGCATGTTCAACTCGAAAACTTCTTCCAGCAGATCCGGCGGAACGATCTGCTTCTTGATCTCTCCCGTCGCTCGCGCCCGCTCGGTCGCACTCTTCGATTGTTCTTCCAGTTCCACGCCTTCCAGATGCAGCAGGTATTCGGTGCGCTTGATCGGATCCTTCAGCGTGCGGTAGGCGTCGTTGAGCAGGGAAGTCTGCTCCAGGCTCCATGCCTGTTCCTGCGTGCCTGCGACCGCGCTGCGATCGGGATGCAGCCTTCGGCTCAATTCATAAAAGTCTTTCTCCAACGCAGTCAGGTCAACATTCAGCTTGGGGGGAAGGCCGAAGAACGTGAAATAGTCCACCGGAGCCGGGGGCTGCACTTTGCCGCAGGCTGCGCAAAAATGAGCGGCGCGCATCGATCCGCACGACCAGCAGGAGTGGGTCTCCTGCGGCACAGGCATGGCGCCGATCGTTGTTAGTCCAGATCCGGTTAGTCCGGGTGCGGTCAGTACAGATTTCGTGCTCACGATTTCATCCCTCACACATTACCGGCACAGGCCGCCAGCGCCCGTTCACCAGCCAGTTGATCGAGTGGCGACGGATCGCGGGCAGTGCCTGCCCTGGGGCGGATGCCGAAGGGAGTGCCCGCGCAACGCGGTGGACTTACCCGCATCAGGCGGAGAACGAAGTTCCGCAGCCGCAAGACTTCGTCGCCTGCGGATTTACGAATACGAAGCCCTGTTGCATCAGCGTTTCCTGATAATCCAGGATCATCCCGTGCAGATAGATGAACGATTTCGGGTCCACAAACACGCGCACGTCGCTGAACTGGAAGATGCGGTCGCGCTCGCGGGGCTGCGTATCGAAGCGAACGTTATAGCTCAAGCCGGAACAGCCGCCCCCTTGCACTCCCAGGCGAACGCCGCCCTGTTCGGGCGCAATGCCTTCCTTGGCCATCGCGCTGCGAATTTTCACGATCGCCTTGTCGGTCACCGTGATTCCCTTGGCGGGAGCCGTAGTCGTATTTTCGGTCGCAGTCGTCATGGCTGTCTGAACGAGCGGGCGCGAAGCTTCGACGCTCGAAGCTCAAGTCTCGAAGCTCGACGCTACTGCACTGCTTCGACGGATACCAGCTTCGAGGCGTCCTGCTTTTTCTTCCAGTCGCCGATGGCCGCACGAATCGCGTCTTCCGCCAGCACCGAGCAATGGATCTTCACCGGAGGCAGCGAAAGCTCCTTCACGATGTCCATGTTCTTGATGGAAAGAGCTTGATCCACCGTCTTGCCCTTCACCCATTCGGTGGCCAGCGAAGAGGAAGCGATGGCCGATCCGCAGCCAAAGGTCTTGAACTTCGCGTCCTCAATGACGTTGGTCGCAGGGTTGACCTTGATCTGCAGTTTCATGACGTCGCCGCACTCCGGCGCGCCTACAAGGCCGGTGCCCACGTCGGCGCTGCTCTTGTCCATGGAGCCGACGTTGCGGGGATTGTTGTAGTGGTCGATCACTTTCTCGCTATATGCCATTTTTAAACCTCAGGTTTCAAAGTTTCACTGTTTCAAGGTTTCAAAAGACCGCAGATCCCGGTGGCCCGACTGGTTTCAGATAACCTTGAAACTCTGAAACCTTGCCACCTTGAAACTTTTTAGTGGGCCGGTTCCGCCGCCCACTTTACATCTTTCAAATTGATGCCCTCTTTCGCCATCTCGTACAGTGGCGAAAGTTCACGCAGCCGTTCAACGGTCTCAATTACGCGGTCGCCGACATAATCGACTTCCGCCTCCGTATTGAACCGTCCCAGGCCGAAGCGAATCGAGCTGTGCGCCAGATCGTCGCCGGCGCCCAGAGCCTTCAATACATAAGATGGTTCCAGCGTCGCAGAGGTGCATGCCGACCCGCTCGAAACTGCGATATCGTTGATGCCCATCAGCAGCGATTCGCCTTCCACATAGGCAAAGCTGATGTTCAGATTCCCCGGCAGGCGATGCTCCATCGATCCGTTGATGTAGCTTTCGTCGAGCCGGTTCATGATGCGGTCGCGCAACCGATTGCGCAGCCCGGCCAGCTTGCAGGATTCCTTCGGCATGTCTTCTTGTGCGATGGCGCAAGCCTTGCCCAGACCCACAATTCCCGGCACGTTCAGCGTGCCGGAGCGCATGCCGCGTTCGTGGCCGCCGCCGTCGATGATCGCGGAAACCTGCACGCGCGGATTCTTCCGCCGCACGTACAACGCGCCCACGCCCTTCGGCCCATACATTTTGTGGCCGGAGATCGACATCAAATCGATGTTGTTCTTGTTCACGTCGGTCGGAATCTTGCCGACCGCCTGGGTCGCGTCGCTGTGAAAGATAACGCCCCGCCCGCGACAGAGCTTGCCGATTTCCTCAACCGGCTGCAGCACGCCAATCTCGTTGTTCGCCCACATGATCGTGACCAGAATCGTCTTGTCGTCCATGGATCGCTTCAGGTCGTCCAGGTCGATCAGGCCATCTTTCTGCACCGGCAGATAGGTGACGCGGTAACCGTTCTTTTCCAGCCGCTTGCAGGTGTCGAGAACCGCCTTATGTTCGGTGACTGCGGTGATAATGTGGTTGCCCTTTTCGCGGTACATCTCGGCCACGCCTTTAATAGCAAGGTTGTCGCTCTCGGTTGCGCCGGAAGTGAAAATGACTTCTTTCGTGGTCGCGCCCACCAGCTTGGCGATGCGCTCGCGCGCCGTCTCGGTGCCTTCTTCCGCGGCCCAGCCGAATGAGTGATTACGGCTGGCCGAATTGCCGAACTTCTCCATGAAATAGGGCAGCATCTCTTCCAGCACCCGCGGATCCATCGGGGTAGTGGCGTGGTTATCCATATAAATCGGCAGCTTCACGCCTTCGGGTACTGCAATCTGCGTTTTTCCCAGTTCATGCTCTCTTAAACCCTGGGGAATCTTCACATCCGTGCTCATTTCTTTTTTCTCCTGCGTTTTGTCTACTGATCAATACTTCTTAACTGACGACTTCCTTAACCGACGACTTCCTAACTGATGCTTACCAACTCGACCGGGGTGCCGATTCTGCTGCCTTCCGCCTCAGGTTCTTCCCGCATGTGCGAAATCTTGATGCGCTTCAACACTCCTTCGATGCTTTCATTCACCTTGCGCAGCGGTTCGCGGATATTGCACCGGTCGGTCTGGTCGCACTCCCCGCGAACGGTGATGCACGACGTGATGAACAGCGGACCGTCAATGGCTTGAATCACCTCAAAAGCGGAAATCGTGTGCGCCGCTCGCCCCAGGATGTATCCGCCATTGATGCCGTGCTGCGACTGCAGCAAACCAGCCTTGGCCAGCCGCTGCAAGATTTTTGCCAGCGCCTCCGGCGGAATGCCGAATGCATCGGCTACGTCTTTCGCGCTGCGAGCCCCGCCGTCGGACTGCTCGGCGAGATGCTTCATCGCCATCAGCGCGTAATCGGCCTTCTTGGTGAGCTTCAGCAACCGAATGTCCTGTGGATACCCGACCGAAAACGTCGCATAAAACTCCGACCTTTTCCGTCGTATTTCATCATACGCCGTCTGATTACCTTCGGCAACTGGTTGCGGGGAACGGCGAAAATCTCGGCCTGAGTGGTAAGTATCATTGGCTGAACGGGTTACCTTAATTCGGGAAGAAGATCAGCACTCCCATGCGTTCGCTTTTCCCACCGGGGAGCGACTAACAAATTCACCGCACAGTAACACCCTGGGACTTGACAACCGGAAAAGCCGATCTACAATACCGGGAAATCCCGCGAAAACGCCCCCCATGTGATCAGGGACTCTCCGGATTATGACCCCAAAGTCGCCTGCCGCTCCGCAGAACGCCAAGCTGCCGTGCAAACATCCCCGCGTGCAAATCGTAAGCCGCGATGAAGAGTCGGAATTTGTCGAGTGCAAGGAGTGCGGGGAAATCTTCGAGTCCAGCGAATTCAGGGACATGACCATCGAAGAGAGTACCGGCGACGAGGCCTAGAGCAATACTTCCGAATCACTCGGATCCGATGATCAACGTAAGAAGATGAACGTAACATGACCAAGGTAATCCGAATCTGCTCCTTTCCCCATCATAGGCAATCAGGAAAATGCTATCGTCAAGCGGGGCATGAGGATGCCTCGACGGAATGCCCAAAGTTGCGCTGGTTGTCGACGATTCCATGCTGATCCGCTACAGCATCTGCCGCTTCCTGTCCGATCGAGGTTTCACTGTCGAGACGGCAGCAAACGGCCATGAGGCTTTGGATGTGGTGGCCCGCATTCAGCCCGACCTGGTCATCACCGATCTGCAGATGCCGAAGATGGGCGGGTGTGAGTTGATCAGCGCCCTGAAGTGCCAGCCCAAGACTGCCTCTGTGCCGATCATTATTGTCGCCGCCAAGACCAGCGATTTTTCCAAGTCGGAGAAGCGCGCCGACTTTACCATTTGCAAAGACATTGACGTGGACGCTCAACTCGGCGAGGCCCTGCGTACGCTATTTCGCGAGTCCAGCCACAGTCAAAGCGCAGGTAATTAGCGCCCTGCAGACAAATCTCCACCAGTTTTCCTCTGTGTGACTCCGTGACCTCTGTGGTTGGCCCAGCAAAGCCTTTACCACAAGGTTCACAGAGGCGCACAAAGATGCAAAGTCACCGCAACACCAAGCCCGCTTCCGCCGAAAAGTCCATCGACGCAAAATCCCGCGCCAGGAACTTGGGATAAGCCGCAGCCGCGATCATGGCAGCGTTGTCGGTCGAAAGCCGCCGCGAGGGAAAATACACCGGCAGTCCCTGCTGCGCTCCTTCGCTCTCAAATGTTTTCCGCAATTCCTGGTTGGCGGCTACGCCGCCGGTCACAAAAAGCGTAGCCACGTCGTAGGCCGCGGCTGCGGCTAGCGTTTTCTGTACTAAGTCTTCCACGAGGGCGCGCTGAAATGACGCCACCAGATCAAGAGTGAGCCGATCGCAATGGGCAAGGTAGTCCTCCAACCGTGGCTTAGCAACACTGGCCAAAGCCCTGCGCCGCTGCTCGATTGCTTCGCGCATGTTGTGCGCTTCCACATATCGCAAGACCGCTGTCTTGATGCCGCTATAGGAAAAATCAAAACGCGGGCGGTCTTCATCTGCAGATGCCGTCCCGTTCTTTCGGTCACGCCGATCGCGATGCTTGATATTTGCCGGTGGAAACTTTACCGCCCGCGCATCGCCGTGCTCAGCCAGGCGATCGATCACCGGGCCTCCCGGATAGCCCAACCCCAGCAACTTGGCGACTTTGTCGAACGCCTCACCAGCCGCGTCGTCACGAGTGTGGCCGATATTTTCATAGGTCCACGACTCGGCTTTTTCCGACGCCAAATAAAGATGCGTATGTCCGCCGGAAACGACTAGCGCCAGCACTGGAAATTGCAGTTCGCGGTTGCCCTTCTGCCGCTCGTCATTTTGTTTGAGATCGAGCTGTTTAAGATCGAGTTGTTTGAGATCGAGCAGGACCGCGTGAATGTGGCCTTCCAGATGATTGACCGCGATCAGCGGCTCGTCGAGCGCGAACGCCAGCGCTTTGGCATAGGTGATCCCGACCAGCAAAGCGCCCGCGAGTCCCGGACCCTGGGTTACGGCGATGGCATCGACCGATTCGTAGGTACGTTGCGCTTCCGCCAGAGCCTGGCGCACCACCGGAACAATCGCCCGCAGATGCTCGCGCGAAGCCAACTCGGGCACAACTCCTCCATAAGGCTGATGAGTCGCGATCTGCGAAGCCACAACGTTCGAAATCACCTCTCCGCCCGAACGCACCACCGCCGCAGCGGTTTCGTCGCACGAGCTTTCAATGCCAAGAATGTAGGCGTCGGCCATGTGCCTATACTATTAGAAAACGTTTCCACGAATCGGATGGATACGGACGAGCCTTGAAAGAATTCGCCACATCGATCGTCCAGACCCTGCGCCAGCACGGCTTTCAAGCCTATCTGGTCGGCGGATGTGTCCGCGATCTCCTGCTCCATCGCGCTCCCAAAGATTACGACGTGGCCACCAACGCCACTCCGCACCAGGTGATGGAGATCTTCCCCGAGACCTATGCCGTCGGGGCGCAGTTCGGAGTCGTTCTGGTTCCCGCGCCGAGCGCTGAGGCTTCAGCTTCACCGGACTCTTCGCACGGCGTCACCGTGGAAGTCGCCACCTTCCGCAGCGACATCGGCTACACCGACGGCCGTCATCCCGACGAAGTTCGTTTCGCCCAGGATCCTCGCCAGGATGTTGCCCGCCGCGATTTCACCATCAACGGCATGCTGCTCGACCCGGTCAGCGGTGAGGTTCTCGATTTCGTCGGCGGGCGCGCCGACCTGGAAGCCGGCATCATCCGCGCTATCGGCGACCCCGAACTGCGTTTCGCCGAAGACAAGCTGCGTATGCTGCGTGCCGTGCGTTTTGCCGCGCGGTTTGAGTACCAGATCGATTCCGCCACTTTTTGCGCGATGCAAAAGCTGGCAGCGGAAATCGAAGTCGTATCGTGCGATCGCGTTCGCGACGAACTGACTCGCATGCTCACCGAAGGCCACGCCCCGCGAGCTTTTCGTTTGCTGGATGAGAGCGGCCTGCTCGGACACGTCTTGCCCGAGATTTCCATCATGAAAGGCGTTCAACAGCCGCCCGAATTCCATCCCGAAGGCGATGTCTTCGTCCACACTCTGATGCTCCTGGAGAACTTGCCCCATCCGTGCCCAGCCACGCTGGCATGGGGCGCGCTGCTTCACGATGTTGGAAAGCCTGCAACGTTCCGCGTAGCGCCCGATCGCATCCGCTTCGATAACCACGTCGAAGTGGGCGTTAGGATTGCCGAGGAAATCTGCCGGCGCCTGCGATTCTCCAGCGACGACACCGAGCAGATTCTTTCGCTCGTTGACAATCACATGCGCTTTGGTCAAGCCACGCGCATGAGCGCGTCCACTCTGAAGAGATTTTTCCGCCTGCCCTCTTTCGACGATCATCTTGCGCTGCATCGCGCCGACTGCCTTGCCAGCCACCGCGGTCTCGCCACCTACGAATTCGTTCGCCAGAAGCGCGCCGAGATTCCGCCGCAAGAGATTCGTCCCGCTCCGCTCGTCACCGGAGACGACCTTATCGCTGCCGGGCACCGTCCCGGCCCAAAGTTCCGCGAAATCCTCGACGCCGTCGAAGATGCACAGCTCGAAGGCCGCCTGGCGTCACGCAATGCGGCTCTTGAATTCGTGCACCGCGAATTTCCCGCGTGAATTCAGGATCGTTTCGACCCTCAAAAAAGGATCACGGTAAATTCCCGCTCGATAGAAGGAAGTTGACTGACAGCGATCTTCACGGCAGGTATTCCCAAACAGTTCCGTACGGCCCCGGATTTCCACCGTAGTAAGCAGTCCCATACAGGTTCCCGTTTGAATCTCGTACAACACCACCGATTGGACAGCACCCATCTGTCGCGCAATCGAAACTGTGCAATACGCTGAAGACCTCTTTGTTCGTCAGCTTCCAGATCACACCCGCGCCGTTGATCCCACCGTAGTACGCGACACCGTAGAGATTACCCGAGGCGCGGACCACCCCAGCCAGGGGGAATGCACCATCATCGGCACCGCCATTGAAGTTATGGAGAACAGTCTCCACGCCAGACGCACTCAGCTTCCACACAGTTCCGTTGTTGGTCGTGCCTCCATAGGAGGTCACGCCATACAAATTTCCGCTTGAATCCCTCACCAAGGTGCCATTTGGATCACCGCCGTCGTTAGGTTGCCCGGCGAAGCTGTAGAGAATAGTTTCGTTCCCACTGGAGTCGATCATAAACACCGTGCCTGCGTTTGCAGACCCTCCTGAGTTGGTTACGCCATAAAGGTTCCCGGCAGAATCAACGATCAAATTCCCGAATTCAGGATTCGCGCCGTCGGTTGTTCCTCCCGCGAAGTGATGCAGTATCGTCTCGACGCCTTTGCTGGTCAATTTCCACACCGTGCCGAAACCGTACGCCCCGCACCCGCCCGTTGTGCCGTAAAGATTGCCGCCATGCACAAGCACGCCGCCATTGGGATTGCATCCGTCCGTCGTCCCTCCCGCGAAGCTGTGAAAGATCGCCTCCACGCCTTTGCTGATTTTGAAGACCGTTCCACAGCCTTGGGTACACCCTCCCATACCGCCATAGTACGTTGTGCCGTAAACAATGCCGGAGGACCGGGTCACTCCCGCAAACGGCCAATAGCCGTCGTTTGAAGTTGAAAAACTGTGTAGGAGCGTTTCCGTCCCATTCGGACTCAACTCAAATACTTCGCCGACCAGCGAGGCACCTCCTTGATACGTCGTGCCGTAGATTGCCATCGCTGTCGCGTACCAAAGTTCCATACGGCCAAGCCCCCGTGTAAGGGCTAAATGTGTACAGCACGTCGTATATCTGCGCTGCCGCCGGGGTCACCTCAACTGCCGCGATCAGGGCCACCGCGATAATCAGCGCCGCCACTCTTGGCGCGAAGCGTTCTGTATTTTCCGTTGGGATTCTCCTTTGGACCTCGACTGTTTGAGGCTGTGATTTTAGTACGGCCCGAACCCTGCTGCAACATTCTATTTTGGGATATCGGATGGAATGGCTGTAAAAGCTGCCTCGTACCCATACGAGGCAGCCACTGAAGACCAAGACCTATGTTCGGGAATATCGGCTCTTCCAGAAGCGCCTCAAACTGGCTCGTGAGTCTGCGGGCTTGACGCAAACAGAAGTTGCCCGACTCCTGTCGCGGCCACAATCATTCGTTTCCAAGGCTGAATCCGGGGAGCGGCGCGTGGACTTCGTCGAACTTCGGTACTTCGCCAGGATCTACAAGAAGCCCCTATCGTTCTTCGAACCGTAAGGGATCGGCCCTGCTGTGCTCCGCAAATCTGAGGTTCTTTGTCCCCGCCTTGCTCGCCGGAAGCATCACCCGCGGCGGTGCTAAAATCGAAATTCGCGTGCTGCATTTGCGTCGTGAGCCGGAGTCGATTATGGAACAAGCCGGATTGATGTTGGAGAGAATTGTAGCCCGCTCCTTACGGCAGGCTCCGCCCGCGGAGGCTCCCTTGATGGCGTGGCCGATGGTGTGCGGATCGGTGGTTGCCGAGCGCACGCAGGCCCTGCGTTTCGCTGACGGAGTGCTCTCGGTCGCCGTCGCCGACAAAGGATGGAAACTGGAATTGCAAACGCTCGCACCGCGATATCTGGCAGTCATCAACCGGTACACCGGCGCGGCAGTCCGCAGAATCGAATTTGTGGTGTCACCGGAAGCGATATCCCCGGAACACGCTTCATCTGAACCCGCGTCACCAGAAGGCTCAACGAACACTACGCGCGATCGTACGCGCTGATACAGGCAAGTTGCCCAGCGATTTGCTCATTATGAAAGTTACCGAAAAAGATGTTGCCTATGTGGCCGATCTTGCCAACCTCGAGCTCACCGGCGAGGAACGCCGCGGCATGCTGCGCGACCTGAATTCGATTCTCGATTACATCGACCTCCTGAACGAACTCGATACTTCCGACGTGCCGCCGATGGCGCAGGTTTCCGACCGCTACGGCGCCAACGAATCGAAGCAGGGAAGCGAGCGCTTCGCCTACGCCAGCCGCGAAGATGTACTCGAAGGCTTGCGCAAATCGCTGCCCCACGAAGATGCGTTGGCAAATGCTTCGGACGCGGACGAGCAGTTCTTCCGCGTGCCGAAAGTGATCGAGAGATAGCCTGCCGAATGGACCTGACCTCTCTCACCATCGACGCCGCGCGCTCGGCCATTCAGGAGCGCCAGACGACTGCGCTCGCCCTCGCCGAAGCGCACTACGCCCGCATTCAAAAAGAAGACGGCGCCATCGGCGCATTCCTGACTCTTTCGAAAGAGCGCGCGCTCGAACAGGCAGATCGCATCGATCGCATAGCGGCTGAAGGCAAGCCGTTGCCGGCGCTGGCTGGCGTTCCGGTGGGCATTAAAGATGTCATGAGCACGCGCGGCGTGCGCACCACCGCGGGCTCGAAGATTCTCGAAAAATATATTCCCCCCTACGACTGCACAGCGGTCGCTCGCATGGAAGCTGCCGGCGCCATGGTGCTCGGCAAACTGAATTGCGACGAGTTCGCCATGGGTTCGTCGAACGAAAATTCCGCTTATCATCCCGTGCGCAATCCGCGCGACTTGAACCGCGTCCCCGGAGGCTCCTCCGGCGGTTCGGCCGCCGCCGTAGCCGCAGGCATGGCCGTGGCCACGCTCGGGTCCGACACCGGCGGATCGATACGCCAGCCCGCCTCCTTCTGCGGAGTTGTCGGCCTGATGCCCACCTACGGCCGCGTCTCGCGCTACGGATTGATCGCGTTCGCTTCGTCGCTCGACCACATCGGCCCTCTCACAAAGACTGTGAAAGACGCTGCCACAGTGTTGCGCACCATCGCCGGCCGCGATCCCATGGATTCCACATCCGCCGATGTTCCTGTCCCTGATTTTGTGGCCGAACTGAACAAACCGATTCGCGGCCTGAGACTCGGCGTCGCCAAAGAATATTTCGCCGAAGGCTTGGACGACGAAGTTCGTCAAGCCGTGGAATCGGCCATCGACAAGCTGAAAGGCCTGGGCTGCGAAATCGTCCCCGTTTCTCTTCCGCACACTCCATACGCGATTCCTACCTATTACTTGATCGCCACGGCGGAAGCCTCATCGAACCTTGCCCGTTACGACGGCGTGCGCTATTCCCACCGCGCCCGCGGAGCAAAGACGCTGGCAGAAATGTATCGCCGCAGCCGCGATGAAGGCTTCGGAGCGGAAGTGAAACGCCGCATCATGCTCGGCACTTATGCGCTCAGCGCCGGCTACTATGACGCGTATTATCTGAAAGCGCAGAAAGTCCGCACGCTGCTCACCCGCGATTTCGATGAAGCGTTCGGCAAAGTAGACGCAATCGTGACGCCCACCAGTCCAACCGCAGCCTTCCGCTTGGGCGAGAAAACAAACGATCCGCTAGCCATGTATCTCGCGGATATTTACACCGTGACGGCAGACCTGGCGGGCATTCCGGGAATCTCGATTCCCTGTGGAGAAACCAAGGAGACGTTACCAATCGGATTGCAGATACTAGGCAAACATTTCGGTGAGAGCACAATTCTGCGCGTAGCGCAGATGTATGCACAGAGCTAGGTTAGAGCGTTACTGAAGGGGCTCGTAATATTTGTTTCCTGCGCACGCTCGGCAAAAGACGTTTCCTTCGTGCCGAACTTCTCTCCCGAAGTTGATCCCTTCGCCGCACACACCGCAGACAATCCGCGCAGCTTTGTATCCAGGAAATTCCTCGGGCGGCAATTCGACCTTCACCCACTCCATCGCAAATAGATCGTCATCCGACATTTCGCGGTATGCCAGCATCTGCTGCTGATTTTTATTCTCGATTTCGGGATGCATGGCGCGCGCCAGCGCCTTCGACGATTCTTTCGCCGCAATGCGGATGGCGCGGTACCAATGGTCGGCCACGTTCTGGCCGGGCTCGTTCGTCCTGAGTCTCGCCGACAAGTCCACGAACGTCGCCGCCATCTTTCCCCAGTCGCGAAACTTCAAAGCGCGCTTGCCCAGCCGGCATCCCGTAACCACGGCTACAGCATCGGTCGCGCAGCGGTCGATCTCAACGAACGTTACCAGACGCTTGCGATCTTTCCCCTGCGGATCGTCGACGCCCAGCTTCTGCAAGCCGAGCATCGCCAGGCGCACTCCCAGCACCTGCCCAGCGCAGAGATGTCCGTGAGCCTGTTCGGCATCGCGCAGATATTCGTCGAGAGATTTCACGGGAAGAAGCTATCAGCCGTCAGCTCTCAGCTTAACATTGGGGCACACTGCTTGGGCGCACACTACTTGCGGCGCCAGCGGATGCCATCCTTCGTGATTTCAACCAGAATCCCCGCTTCCGTCAGCTCCGCACGAATCGCATCGGATTTCTTGAAGTCGCGTGCGCCGCGCGCCGCTTTCATCTCCGCGACCTTCGCTTCAATGTCCACGTCCGACTGTTGCGCGGACTCAACGGCCTCGCGCAACTCGTCGCTAATATCCTTCTCGCGACCCTCGGTAGGCGCCCAGTCGAATACCTGCTTCATCTTCGGGCCATCATCGTCGTCGAGCACGGCAAAGATTTCGTCGAATTTCCCGAGCGCCGCCAGCAACGGTGCAACATCGTCTTTCTTCACTCCGCCACCGTCCAGCGCGACGTTCGCCTGCCGCACCATTTCAAAGATCGCGGCCTGCGCCTGCGCCGTATTGAGATCGTCGTCCAGCGCGGAGCGCATACGCTCCACGGTGTCGGCAGCCAGCTTTTGAATCTCCGGATTGGCTCCCGCTGCAAAATGGCCCGCCGTCAGCCGCGCACGAAAATTCCGCAGACGCTCCACCGACACCGCCGCCTGCCTGAGCCCATCAAACGTAAAGTTCAATTGATTCCTGTAGGGAACTGACGCCAGCAAATAGCGAAGCGACGATGGCTTATATCCCTTCAACACCAGATCGCGCAGCGTGAAAAAATTCCCCAGACTCTTCGACATCTTCTCGCCTTCGACCAGCAGAAAGCGGGCATGAAACCAGAAGTGCGCGAATGGCTTTCCAGTCAACGACTCCGACTGAGCAATTTCATTTTCGTGGTGCGGAAAAATCAGATCCTCGCCGCCGGCATGCAGATCGAAACTGTCGCCCAGTTCCTCCATCGACATCACCGAACACTCGAGGTGCCAGCCCGGCCGTCCGGGTCCGATCACCGTGTCCCACGACGCCTCGCCGGGCTTGGGAGCTTTCCACAGCGCAAAGTCGCGCGCGCTGTCCTTGTCGTATTCGTCAACATCCACGCGCGCCCCGTCGAGCATGCCGGAAAAATCTTTTTTCGAGAGCTTGCCATAGGCAGGAAATTTCGCAATGCGGAAATAATACGATCCGTCCTCGGTGCGATACGCGATGCCTTTGTCCACTAATTTGGCAACGAACTCGCCCATTTCGCCTATGTGTTCGGTGGCGCGCACCAAGGTCGGCTGTTCGATGCCGATGAGCGAGCAGTCTTCCAGAAATGCCTTCTCATATTTTGCCGTGTACTGCTGCACGCTCACGCCGTCACGAGCGGCATTGCGAATGATCTTGTCATCCACATCGGTAATGTTCATCGCGTGGCGCACGCTGTAGCCGCTCTGGCGAAGAAAGCGGCGCAAAAGATCGACGGCAATGAATGTACGGAAGTTGCCAATGTGTCCGTAGTCGTAAACCGTCGGACCGCAGGCATACATGCGAACTTCGCCATCGCGCAGCGTGCGAAAGTCCTCGATCTGCGCCGACATGGTGTTGTAAAGACGAAGAGCCATAAGTTGAATGCGGCTTGTACCCGATAAGAGAACCTAAAATTCTAGGGACGATTTGCAAGCCGGTCAAATTACCGTCAGACGGGCGGAGTTCGCGGAGCAGGCAGCACATGGGTATGGTTGCGCAACCGTTGCTGCACCAGAACTACATAGTGCAGCGCCGAAAGAATCGTAAACGCGAACGTGAGGAGCAGAAAAACGGTGCGCGCCATCTCCACCCAACCCCGCGGTTCAATCTCCAGCAGCAGCACGAAAAACACCGCGGCAATCTGCGAAAACGTATTGGCCTTGCCGAAAATGCTGGGCCGGAAATCCCGCAATCCTGCAATGGCGAACAGCACCGCGCTTGCCGCCAGAATCGAAATGTCGCGGCTGAACACCAGCACGGTAAATTTCCACGGAATCTTTTTCAGAATCGAAAGCACCAGGAACATCGTGCTGAGCAGCAGTTTGTCGGCAATCGGATCCAGATACTGCCCCAGCAGCGTCTGCTGATGCAGCGTGCGTGCCAGCAATCCGTCCAGGCCATCACTGAACCCGGCGATCACAAACACGATCAGCGCCCAAAGATACCGTCCCTCCACCAGATGAATCACAATGAAGGGAACAAAAATCATGCGCAGCAGCGTGAGCTGGTTGGGCGCGCTGAGGACTTGCGAGAGCTTCACTCATACTCCTTCGGTGCAACCGCATCATAGTCGCGCACAGGATCGGAAGTTCGCGGCGCAAGTGCGACCGAAGGCTGCAGGCCGGTCTTAGCCAGAAAGCGTTGCGAAAGCGACGGTAGATTCCCGTCGGGCAAATCCAGTTCCACGCGCTCAATGCGGTGCATCGCGAAGAACACGACTGCCGGGGTAAACGGTTCGCCGTCCCTCACCATCACCGTCAGGTCCTCAAACGAAGCCAGTTCTATTCCACTCAGACTCACTCCTGCGGGCGCAAGCGCCAGAATCATGCCCCAAAATTTCTCGCGCGGATTCGACAAAGTCGCAATCACCAGCGCCCCCGGCGAAAACGGTTCGTTTTGTCGAGCACGCCCCACCACGCTCTGGCCGCCGCCGTTTTCCATGCCTGTCTTTTCCATGGCAAGATTGTCGCTGGCCGAACCGCGCTTTGCAAATCCCTCCGTTTTATTGGACACTCAGCGAAACTTTGAGCGGCTCGCCATCTCCGGTATCCTTGGCGCAATGCCAGCAGCCGCGAACAACGCTCCGGCCATCGAATTTCGCAACGTCTCCTACGATGCAGGGGGCAGGGAAATTCTCGCCAGCTTGAATCTCGAAATCGCCCGAGGAGAAACCTTGATTCTGCTCGGGCGCAGCGGCTCGGGCAAAACCACCACGCTCAAACTGGTCAACCGTCTGCTTGAGCCGTCGTCGGGAGAGATTCTCGTCAACGGCGTATCGAATGATGTCGACATTATTCACCTCCGCCGCGGCATGGGCTACGTCATTCAGGATGTCGGCCTGTTTCCTCATCTCAACGTGGAACGCAACATTGGCCTCGTTCCAAAAATAGAGGGTTGGTCTGCGGAACGAATTCGCGCTCGCGTTCAGGAAATGCTGCAGCTCGTCGGGCTCGCTCCCGACATAGCATCGCGCTATCCGCACCAGCTCTCCGGAGGTCAACGCCAGCGCGTGGGCGTAGCTCGTGCGCTCGCCGCCAACCCTGCCATCCTTCTTATGGATGAGCCTTTCGGAGCCCTCGACCCGCTTACGCGCGACGAACTGCAGCGCGAATTCTCGGCCCTGCAACGCAGGCTCCGCAAGACGGTCGTCTTCGTTACCCACGATTTGCGCGAGGCTCTGCGTCTGGGCACACGCATCGCGCTGATGGAATCCGGAAAGCTGATCTCCGTTGCCTCGCCCGCCGATTTCCTGCGTTCTGCCGATCCGCTCGTCTCCGCTTACGTTCGCGCCTTCGGAGACGGTCTGGAATCCGCACTGGATCGAAGCAATTATGACCGAGGCACATCATGAACGTTGCCCGCTATATCCTGCAGAACCACACCCAGGTTCTCGATCTGACCTGGGAACACCTTTGGCTGGTCGGATTCTCCACGATTTTCGCCATGCTGATCGGCATCCCGCTCGGTATCCTGATCGCCCACCGCGCGCGCTTCAGCAAACCGGTCCTGGCCGGCGCAAACATCATTCAAACCATTCCCAGCCTGGCGCTTTTCGGCTTTCTGCTTCCGGTGCCCTGGCTCGGCGACCGCGCCGATCGTTTGGCTATTCTCGCGCTTACTCTCTACGCCCTCTTGCCTATCATTCGCAACACCTACACTGGCATCAAGGGAGTCGACCCCGCCGTACTCGAAGCTGGCCGCGGCATGGGACTCACGGAGTCTCAACTTCTGTTTCAGGTTGAGCTACCTTTATCAGTCAGCGTGATTCTCTCCGGCGTACGCGTTGCGGTTGTGATTTCCGTTGGCCTTGCCACCATCGCCGCCGCCATCGGCGCAGGCGGCCTGGGCGAATTTATTTTCCGCGGTCTGGCGATGGTCGATAACCGCGTGATCCTGGCCGGCGCGATTCCCGCTGCCGTTCTTGCGCTGGCCGCCGATCTTGCCATCGGATGGCTGGAGAATCGCCTGCGCCCATCATGAGACACGTTCTCCTCGCGGCTGGTTTCGCGGCCCTCGCAATATTCCTGGCGATGTTCGCGCTGTCGTGCGCCCCGTCGCATTCGGATCGGATTGTTGTTGGATCGAAAAACTTCACCGAGTCGTTCGTCCTGGGCGAACTCATCGCGCAGCAGATTGAGAATCACACGCGGCTAAAAGTGGAGCGGCGTTTCTATCTGGCCGGCACCTACATCTGCCAGCAGGCCATGCTCGCGGGACGAATCGATGTCTATCCCGAATACACGGGGACCGCGCTTACGGCGATTCTGAAGGAACAAAACAGCGGGATTAAATCGCAGGTCTACCAGCGCGTCAAGAGCGAATATGAACGGCGTTTTCAGCTTACGCTTGGTCCGGCGTTCGGTTTTAACGACACGTTTGCCATGGAGATTCGTGGCGAGGACGCGCGCCGCCTGGGCGTCAAAACGTTGTCGCAAGCCGCACAATTCGCTCCGCAATGGCGTGCCGGATTCGGCTATGAGTTCATGGAGCGTCCCGACGGCTATCGGGGACTTGCCGCAACTTATGGTCTGCGCTTCGCCGAGGCGCCTCGCGTCATGGATCTAGGTCTGCTTGCGCGCGCGTTGCAAGACCATCAAATTGATCTCGCGGCCGGCAACGCCACCGACGGCCTCATTGCTGCGATGGATCTTTTTGTCCTCGATGACGACCGGCACTACTTCCCTCCCTACGAAGCCGTGCCTGTGATTCGTGAGCAGACCGCGCAGCAGCATCCGGAAGTAGCCCGCGCTCTGGCGGCGCTTGACGACAAAATCTCCGACGCGGAAATGCAGCAGATGAACTACGCGGTCGATGGCCAGCATCGCGATGCGAAAGATGTCGTGCGCGACTTCTTGCAGCGAAAGGGACTCTGAACGAAGAATCTGAACGAGAATCCCGCGTCACGGCGCCAGTTCGGCAAGAAAGAATATGCACTTTCATCTGTGTTCCCCTTGGTGAAGGTGTTTGTCCCTGCCGATTCGGCGAAAGCCTTGCACCACAGAGGGCACAGAGGAACACGGAGGAAATTCATCGAGGAGCGAGACCTCTCGGGCTAAAGGCTCAGCGTTCCGCGCATGGTGAGCACCGCTTTTCCCTGCAGGATCACTCGATCCCCAGCCACCTCGCACCACAAATCCCCGCCACGTTCGGAGAGTTGCCGCGCATGCATGCGTGATCTCCCGAGTCGCACGCTCCAATACGGCGCGAGTACGCAATGGACAGAGCCCGTGACCGGATCTTCGGGCACGCCGTAGCTGGGGGCAAAGTAGCGGGATGCAAAATCGCCGACCGTGTCCGGCGCAGTGATGGCAACGGCAAAGGGATGAAGCCGCTTCAAAAGCTCAAGATTCGGTCGCAGGCTTTGAATTGCGCCGTTGTCCCCGAATACAGCGACATATGTGTCGTTTGCTTCGAAGATCTCAGCCGGGGTTGCTCCCAGAGCTTCTGCGAGTGCGGTCGGAGGCATGGTGCAAAGTTTCGGAGCGAACGCAGGAAAATCCATCGAAAGCAACGTTTCGTCGCGGCGAACGCCGAGCGTTCCGCCAAACCGAGTCTCAAAATGTACTGTATCCTTCGCGGGCTGCAACCACTCAAACACCACGTAGCCCGCAGCGAGGGTCGCGTGGCCGCATAACCGGACTTCGCAGAGCGGCGTAAACCAGCGCAAATCGTAGCGGTCGCCGCGCAGCACAAGAAACGCCGTGGCAGATAAATTGTTTTCGGCCGCGACCTTGCGCAACCATTCGTCATCTAACCAGCGGTCAAGCACGCAGACGGCTGCAGGATTACCGCGGAACGCGCGGTCGGTGAACGCGTCGACATGGAACAACGGGATACGCATCGGAGCGATTCTACCGTGCCGCCTATAGGTAGCCGAAAGGTTACGTATTTATGCGTAAATGGCTGGTCACGCATGATGCGTAACCGAGGAGCTACGCAAGTGCCTGCCGGTTTCATTTGCCTGACCGTGCGACGCGGTGATAGTCTGTGCACCCGCGTCGAACAGGCCCAAAATTTCGCAAGAGGAGGCCCTGCATGCTTACCGCTATCCACGACGTTGCCACTTCCCAACCCTTGCTCGATCGATTGCTCGACGCCCGCCGTCGAAGCGACGCGCTCTTCTCCATCGTGCGCCCCGGTTCGTTATACGATCGTCCGATTCCCGAGCGTCATCGCATCATCTTCTACATCGGGCACCTCGAGGCCTTTGATTGGAACCTTCTGCGCGATGTGCTTGGTTTGAGAAGCTTCCAGCCCGAGTTCGACAAGCTCTTTTCCTTCGGCATCGATCCCGTGGATGGAGGCCTGCCCGCGGATCAACCCGCAGACTGGCCTTCTCTGGGTGTGGTCCGCGAGTACCTCGGCAAGATTTGCGGCGCACTCGACGAAGCGCTTTCGTCGGCGATGCGTAACCCGGAAACTCACACCCGCGACGGTTTTGGCCTGGACACTCTGCTGCACGTCGCCATCGAGCACCGCCTGATGCACGTGGAGACTCTCGCCTACATGCTGCATCAGTTGCCGCTCAGCAGCAAAATTTCGCAAGCCAGCGACACGGTTCCGGCAAGCGCTTTGTTCACCCCGCGGATGATTGAGATTCCTGCGGGTGCAGCGACTCTGGGCCTCTTGCGCGATTCAGGAACGTTCGGATGGGACAATGAATTTGAAGCGCAATCAGTCGATGTTCCCGCACTTGAAATCGACCAGTTCATGGTGACCAATCGGCAGTTTCTCGAGTTCATGAATGCGGGCGGGTATGAAGACCGAGCGCACTGGGACAACGAAAGCTGGAATTGGAAAACCGCGCAGGCGGTCCTGCATCCTGTCTTCTGGACGAAAGCGAACGAGGGATGGATTCTGCGCACGATGTTTGACGAGATCGCGCTCCCGCTCGATTGGCCTGTGTACGTGAGCCATGCCGAAGCTTCGGCCTACGCGCGCTGGGCAGGGAAGTCGCTTCCTAGCGAAACGCAGTGGCAGCGTGCTGCATACGGTTCTCCCGATGGAACGGAGCGCGAGTATCCCTGGGGCAACGAAGCTCCGCTTTCACAGCGCGGCAACTTCGACTTGCATCGCTGGGATCCCGTGCCGGTAAATTATCACCCGCGAGGTCAGAGCGCGTTCGGAGTCCACGACATGCTCGGCAATGGCTGGGAGTGGACTTCCACTCCGTTTGCTCCGCTGCCCGGATTTGAGGCTTTTCCGTTCTATTCCGGCTATTCCGCCAATTTTTTCGATGGCAAACACTTTGTGATGAAAGGCGGATCGCCGCGCACCGCCGCTTGCATGCTGCGGCCAACGTTCCGCAACTGGTTCCAGGCGCACTACCAATACGTGTATGCGGGATTTCGCTGCACCAATAGCTGATCGAAGGAGTCACCATGCTCGTCCACGCTATTCCCCAAGATGTTGGTTACGAGTTTGCCGCCGACGTGCGCGACGGACTCGCGCGTTCTGGACAGAAAGAACTTCCCTCAAAGTATCTCTATGACGATGTGGGTTCCGCACTGTTTGAAGTCATCAGCCACTTGCCGGAGTACGGCCTGACGCGTGCCGATGAACGTTTGTTGCGCCGTTACGCTCGCGAGATTGTCGACCGCGTTCCCGGACCGGTCGCGGTTGCCGAACTCGGTAGTGGAAGCGGCCGCAAGACGCGCTGGCTGCTGGAAGCTTTTTGCCGCCGCCAGCATACGTCGTATTATCCCGTCGAATTGTCGCATTCGGCGCTGGTGATGTGCGAGCGCGAGCTCAGCGACATTGACGCGATTTCCATCGTCGGGTTCGAACGCGAATATCTCGACGGCCTGCTCGAAGTCGCAGCCTACCGTCGTACGGGGCAACATCTGTTCGTACTGTTCCTCGGCAGCACCATCGGCAACTTCGATCGCCTCGCCGGAGTCAAGTTTCTTTCGGAAGTCCGCCGCATTCTGCAGCCGGGAGATTCGCTCCTGCTCGGCACGGATCTGGAAAAATCGGAAGCGCAATTGCTGGGCGCATACGACGACGAGCTCGGCGTCACCGCCGCCTTCAATCTGAATCTGCTGGTCCGCGTCAATCGCGAACTGGAGGCGGATTTCGATCTCGCCCATTTCCGGCACGTCGCGCGCATCAATCATGAGGCGCGCAGCGTCGAAATGCATTTGCAATCCACGCGGCGGCAGATCGTCAGCATTCCGAAGGCGGAGATTGTTGTAGAGTTTCAGGATCAGGAAACTATCTGGACAGAAAGCAGCCACAAGTACTCGGCGGAAGAAATGTTTGAGACCGCCCGGGCCGCCGGCTTCCGCTGCGAAGTGCAGTGGATCGACGATCAATGGCCTTTTGCTGAAAATTTGCTCGTAGCCGAATAGATTGCGACTGCCTGGAGAAAACGATGCCGAACGAATGCACGCACCTGGATCAAATCAAAGTCCGCCACACTAAAACTCATGTTTGCGAAGATTGCGTGAAGACCGGCGACACCTGGGTCCACCTGCGCATGTGCCTGGTCTGCGGCCACGTGGGCTGTTGCGACTCGTCGAAGAACAAGCATGCCACCAAACATTTTCATCAGTCGCAACATCCGCTGATGCGCTCGATTGAGCCGGGCGAATCCTGGATGTGGTGCTACGTCGACGAGATGTACCCAATGGCCGCGTAGATGGACGTTCATCTGGTCGATGGCACCTATGAATTATTCCGCTATTTTTTCGCGGTGCCGCCCGCGCAGGATGCCAGCGGCCAGGAGATCGGCGCGGTTCGCGGCGTTGCTTCCTCCATCTTTTCGATGATCGAATCCGGCGCCACGCACATCGGCGTCGCCACCGATCATGTCGTGGAATCGTTTCGCAACCAGCTCTATCCCGGATACAAAACCGGCGAAGGCGTTGCCCCGGAACTGCTCTCGCAATTTCCGATTCTCGAAGAAGCGCTCGCCGCCATGGGCGTGCGAGTGTGGCCCATGATCGAGTTTGAGGCCGATGATGCGCTCGCCTCCGCCGCCGCACGATCGCAGCAAGATGACCGCGCCCAGCGCATCTTCATCTGCACGCCAGATAAGGATTTGAGTCAATGCGTTTCCGGCACGCGCGTGGTGCAGTTGGACCGCCGTCAAAATATCATTCGGGACGAAGCCGGAGTGGAAGCGAAGTTCGGCGTCAAGCCCGAATCGATTCCTGACTACCTCGCACTCGTCGGCGACAGCGCCGACGGTTATCCCGGCATCGCGGGCTGGGGCGCGAAAACCGCGGCCGCAATTCTGTCCCGATACATCCATCTGGAAGCGATTCCCCGAGATTGGCGAGTCTGGGGTCCATCTGTCCGCCGCGCGGAAACTCTCGCGGGAACACTTTTCCGCGCGTGGGACGATGCTCTGCTGTTCCGAACGCTCGCCACTCTGCGTCGCGATGCGCCCGTGTTTGAAACCGTGGACGAACTTCGCTGGACCGGCCCGCGCCCCGAATTCCAAGCCTTCTGCCAGCGCATGAAGAGCCCCGCGTTGTATGACCGCGTTGTGGGCTGGGCCGCCCGTTCCTGATTTATTTGCGGAGTGTGATGGAGTCAGCTGAGACGCGAACGACGAGGTTAACGCTAGCTTCCCAGAAAGTCAGTGAGATCTTATTTCGGTTGAGATATCGATACCTCGGGTTGGCCGGACAACTTGCCGATCAGCGCCAAGAGTTCATTGTCATTCCAGGGCTTCTGTATAAAAGCCTTGGCCCCAAGCTGTAGCGCGCGTTCTTTGTTTGCGGGAAGGTCGCGCCCGGAAACAACGATCACAGGGATCATTGCGAGTTGCATGTTGACCCGCAATCTCTCCAAAACGACGAAGCCATCCCCTGCAGGCAGACCAAGATCGAGCACGATCACGTCGGGCAGACACTTACGCGCTTCGGTGATCGCGCACATGGCATCCGCGGCGAAGAAAGTGTCGTAGTGGTTGGCCCTCAACAGGACGTTATATCCGAGACGAACGTCGGCGTCGTCCTCAACAATGAGAATCTTCTTGTTGCTCATAACACACCCTCCATTTGAGACTTGATCGATTTTTCCAGACTCGACGCCATGGTTGTGACCATGTTTTCCAGGGACGAGCCTCCCTCCAGAGGAAACGGTTTCAGCATGGTGTAGGTAACCGAAAGAGTCAGGTCGTTTCGCTTCAAGCGGGGAAGACAGTCGAATTGCTCGCGAATTCTCCTGGCCAGTACCGATGCCCCGTTCTCGTCGGCAAAGGCCGCGACAAAGAAGCGCACGCCTTCCGCGCCGTAACTCATTTTCGGCAGAAGCACATCCAGATTGGGCAGCAAACAGCGTTGCACCAGGTCGCGGACTTCCTGGCGCCACTCCTGTTGGGAATCCAAATTTCCGCCGTTCCCAAAGGCAATCTCTGCCACCACCAGAGCCACCGATTCCGCCGGCCAGCGCTGGTCCTTGAGTAGTGGCGCGATTACGTTGTTCAGCGAGAACACCGGGAGTGTGAAGGAAAACGTACTGCCTTCCTGCGGCTGGCTCTTTACCCAGATCTCTCCGCCTTGTCGTGTCACCAACTCTTTGCAGATGAACAAGCCAAGCCCCAGGCCCTTGCGGCTGGCTTGGCTGGCTTGCTCAACCTGGTAAAGGCGTTCGAAAATTCGCTCGCTTGCTTCCGCGCTCATACCGCATCCGGTGTCGGACACTTCGAGCACCACGAACCCAGGATCCCGCTGCAGCAGCCTGGCTCGAACTCTCACAGCTCCGCCCTTGGGGGTAAACTTTATGGCGTTATCCAGCAGGATAATCAGGATCTGGCGCAATCGTGTCTGGTCCGCATGCACCGGAGGCAGGCCGGGCGGCAGTTCGGAAACAAGACTTACCCCTTTGGCTTCGGAGCTTACCCGGAGCGTATTCAGGCTGTCGGTGACCGCATCCGAAGCCGAAGCGTTCTCCGGTTCAACGCTGAGTTTCCCAGCTTCCGCCCGCGTGACGTCCAGTAGGTCGTTAATCATCGATTGCAGTTGCTGGATATTCTTCAGGACGATCTGCTGGTACTCGCGTTGCTCTTTATTTAACTCGCCCGCCAATCCACCCAGCAGAATGGTCGTAAACTGCTTGATGGCGGTGAGCGGCGAGCGCAGCTCATGGGAGACGTGCGACAGGAATTCGTCTTTAAAGCGAATCTGATCTTTGGCGCCCTGTTCCAAAGCCTCCTGAGCCCGCTTGCGTTCCGTAATGTCCATGTTGACGCCGATCATGCGCGTTACGTTTGCCTGATCATCAAGAAGTGTTCGCTGAATCACAGAGATATTTCTCGGCGAGCCGTCCGGCAGAATGATGCGGAATTCTGCCGATCCCTCGCCCTTTTCCTCAATCGCCTTTCGCAGGTTCTCTTCAACCGCAGGCAGATCCTCGGGCAGTACCGTCGCCGCCCATTTTTCATACGGCATAGGAACCACCGGCGCGATGCCGTAGATTTCAAACATCGTGGCATCCCAGATCACCCTGTTGCTGGCCAGTTCCCATTCCCAGACCCCCACCTTGGCGATCGCCGTGGCCAGCGACAGGCGTTGGCTCAGCAACGCCAGCTTGAGCTCCGCCTCTTGCCGGTCCGTGACGTCGGTGTTCGTCCCGAACCAGCGCAACACCTTGCCCTCGGCATCGCGAACCGGAACCGCCCGCGAGAGAAACCAGCGGTATTTGCCATCCCGCCCTCGCAGGGGAAAGGTGTCTTCCCAGGTTTCGCCGGTGCTGAAACATCGGCTGATCTTGTCCACAACCCCTTGCACATGATCTGGGTGATGAACCTTCTGCCAGCCCCAGCCCACTATTTCCTCCAAGGTCGTGCCGGTGTATTCAAACCAGCGCTGGTTGTACCAGAAGATGTCACCTTTCTCATTCGCCATCCAGGCCAACTGCGAAATGCTGTTCGCCAGGGTGCTGAAACGGGTCTCGCCTTCGCGCAGGGCGGCCTCGGCAAGATCGCGAGCCGCAGAGTCACGCCGAACGGTCCAACCCGCTCCCACGGCGATCAACACTGCCAGCAAAGTTCCAAGAATCACGATTGCTTCGGTCTGTTCCACCCGCCGTTTGGAATCGGCGATGCGCAGCGCAAGCAAGCGCAGTTCTTCGCCTTCCATCTTGCGAACCATCGCTTCAAACTCACTCATGAGCTGCTGACCCGGCCCGCCTCGAATCATTTCCGCGGCCTCTTGCGGGCCTTTGTTCCGGCGTAGAGCAATGATCAGCTCTGCCCGCTGCATCTTTTGCGAAGCTAGCCTGGCAAGCTCAGGCAATTGGCGCTGCTGTGCCGGGTTATCCAGCGTTAAGTTACCAATGGTTATTTGGTCCTGCACCGTTCTTGACGAGCTGGCGCGAAGAGTCTCAACATAGGATTCCTTGCCGGTCAATACAAATCCGCGGACACTCGATTCGACATTATTCAAAGCGAAGAGCAAATCCTGAAGATTCTCGATAACCTCGTGAGTGTGCCGCACCCACCGGTCGCTTTCACTGGACGCCACCAGGCCGCGATAGGAGACGCAGCCCACTACAAACAAAGCCAAAATCGCCGCCCCGAACGCGACTTCTACCTTCCGGTTAAAGTGAGACGAGGTCTTCAATTTCACCTGAATGTCCGACGACCCATAGCTCTCAGGATTTCTTCCTTTGTGGATCTGCCGCGCCCTCAGGTCGGACCGCGACCAGAGCTAGCTCAGCAGCCACAGGCTAAGGCTACCCCGACAGCCAATCGGTACCTACCCACTTCGGTATGGGGGCTTATTACTTGTGGGTCGGAGCTTCCCACGTTGGGAAATTCCCATTCGGTCCGCGCCGACAGGGGAGAGTGCGTCATTGACCTCGAGGCAATAGGGCTGCTGGTCTTTACCCCCGCGCGATTGCAGTCGTAGAAGGCGTCCTTCCGTTCCCAAATGTTCCCTGATAAACTCGGAAGCAGTGTAGGCCCGTAGCTCAGTTGGTCCAGAGCGCTTCCTTGACACGGAAGAGGTCGATGGTTCGAATCCATTCGGGCCTACCATCCAAGCCGCCAGTCCCTCGCGGCGCTCAAGAATTCGGCACGCGGCTCAGCCTGCGCGTAAACGCCCCAACTTCGAATCCATTCGGGTCTACCACATACCTCGATGGTTTAATGGGTGAGCGATAGAGCGTCTTGCTATCGCTCATAAAATGCAACAGTTATGAGCGATAGAAAGATCGTCTATCGCTCTGTTCTGCCGCCTTTATTCGAATACATCGGATGAAGGTCGGCCCGGATTCCGCCCCAAGTTCTCTTCTGACCCTGAGCAATTTCGCCTGATTCCTCCGCTTATAGATATGAAAGGCGAACGAACCAAATTCATCTCAGGAGGACACGACCATGTCAGCTATCACAACCCCAGCAGCCCCCATGCAGCAGCCCGGAATCGACGTGCGCGAGCTCAAGCGCGCTGCGGCTAAAAAAGAGATTTTCAGTGGTTTGAAAATGGTGGCCATCGGCGCCGTGATCACCGGCGTTACCTTTGCGATCGCGTCTCCGGGAGGGTTCTACCTGATTTCTTTCGCTCCGCTGTTCGGCGTGTTCCACACGCTCCACGGACTGTACAAGCTGGCGACCGCGTAAGAGGGAACCGGTCGCCCTTGTTCAGCTAAGTCTGTTCAGCTAAGTCTGTTCAGCTAAGTCTGTTCAGCTAAGTCTGTTCAGCTAAGTTTGTTCAGCTAAGTTTGTTCAGTTAAATGTGTTCAGCGAATCCGTTTCAGCGAATTTACCCGGCTGAGTGGTTGGGCAACAGAATGCCGGTTTGAACCCGCACCAAATAAAAAGGCGCTCCGCATGCACGGAGCGCCTAAATGTTTCAATCCGCATAGCTCTTCAGTTCGCGGCCGCACTCACCGTCAACGTGAACGAATAAGTGGTGGTGACCGGAGCAGCGCCGCCCGTGGTGGCGTTCACCGTGACGGTCGAACTGCCGACCGGCGTGCCGCTATTTCCTCCGCCGCCTCCGCTGTTCCCGCTTCCGCCGCAGGAGCCCAGCCACAGGGTCGAGGCTCCCAGCACCAGGATCAGGCCCAGCATTCGCATGCCGTTGAGCTTGCCAGTCAAAGACCGCTTGTGCGAGCCCACCACGAAAATGATCCCCAGCAGCCCGGGCAGCAAGGCCATCGAGAACAGATTCGCTCCGCGACTGGCTTTTGCAGTCGGCGCGGTGGTGATGACGTTCAGTGTCACCGAGGTCGCGCTGGTGATGACGGGCGCGGTGGTGCCATTGAACTGGCATAGCGACTCGGTGGGCAGGCCCGAGCAGGTATAGGTAACCGGCAGTACCGTCGATGAAGTCTGACTGTTGACGAATCCAGTGGTTGAGCTCACCGCGAGGTTCGCGGTGCCCGTTTGCCCTTGCGTCACGCCCATCGTTCCGCCGGACAGATTTGAGGTCACCGAGAAGGTCTCAGTGGTCGCCGTGACCTGCAGGCTGACCGTGGTGGATTGCGTAGCGGCCCCCGACGCGGTGCCGGTGACTGTAACCGTCGACGTGGCCGCGGCCGCGTTCGGCTGCGTGCTGATGGTTAGAGTGCTCGTCCAGCTGTTGCTGGACGAAACGGCGGCGGGGTTGAAGCTGCACGATGTATCTTGCGGGGCTCCCGTGCACCCCAGAGTGACCGTTCCGCTGAATCCGTTCAGCGGCGTGATGGTAACGGTCGTAGTCGTCGAACTGCCCGCCGCTACACTGGTCGGGCTTAAAGAACCTGCGGCCACGCTGAAGTTGACCACCGTCGCGGCCCAGGCGACGGCCAGGTTGTTGGCGTCCACCGACCCGAGACCGGTGACAAGGTTGTAGCCGGTGGCGCTGTCAGCGTTCGAGGCCTGATATCCGAAAATCCCCGAGGACGGGCAAACCAGAGATTCAGGCCACGGCTGCGCCGGCGTATCCGCCTCGCAGTAGACGTTGTTGTCGCCAGTGTCCGTCTTGTGATAAGCCCCGTTGGATGGAGTCTTTGCCAGTTGATAAAGGGTGGGATTGATGTTTCCCAAGCCGGCCGCGGACGACCCCGCCAGATACTGATTGATCAGCGTAACGATGCCCGCAAATACCGGCGTCGAAGCCGACGTGCCGCCTACCAGCGAAGGGGCCGGGCACGGTGATGTTCCCGAAGGTCCACAAGTGGCGTTGCTGGGATCGGTCTCGGACAGCGCAGCCTGGATTCCCGAAGCGCAGGTGCTGGTCGTGCTCGCGCTGTCGCTAAACCACGCTTCCTCCGGCGTGCAGAAGATGTATCCCGGAAAGTTCGGCGAGGCCGCCAGGGCAACGTCGGGAGAGAATCGTACAGCCGCCTGACCTGAAATCGTCACGGTTTGCCACGAAGGCTGCGGGAAGCCGGAAACGCAATCCGAAAAATCGGAAGTTTGTTCGGCACAGTTGCTGGGACCGCCGCCTGTGGCCACGATGGCGTAGCATTCCTGCCAACCCTGTTGGCCAGTCGGGCACGTTCCCCCGTAATCGCCATAGGCTGTTTCCAACTCCTCGTCATCGTTCCAAGCGGTTTCCGGAAGTGGCGGATTCTGTGCGCTTCCACCATCGCCGTTCGAGTTGTTCGAGGTGGCCCAGTAGGTGCTGCTGAAGCCGGTTGGATAAGAAATTGCCGTTCCGCCCACACCCGTGACCTCTGGGCTGCTGGCCGGGTAGCTCACCGCCAACCCACCGACGGCAAGATTGCTGGTCTCGGAATTCTGTGATCCGTCGCACGCAGCCGCACCGCTGTCGCCGCTCGAGTTCATAAAGGTAATGCCTTCGCTGTTGGCCTTCATGAGTTCGGTTTCATCGGCGCCGGGCCCACCGGCTCCCGCGTCTCCTTGGGAAATCAGAACATCGTTGTCCCCGAATTCACAGGTGCCGTAGCTCATGCTGATGACCGGCGCTGTAACGTTGTCCACAGCGTGATACCAGGCGTTCCATACGCCGCCGAATACTGATTCCCCGGTCTGGTTGACTGGCGCGTTCACAAAAATGATTTGCGCATTACGCGCCACTGACATTGACCATTCAATGTCGAGGTCGGATTCGGTCAGGTCGCCCAGGGAGGGCGTAAGCGGATCGGTGTTGCCCGTCCCCAGCACCAGCACGTATTTGAAGTTGCCGCTAGTGCAGGACGTTACCACGCCGGTTGCGCAATTACTTCCATTGCACGTGCAGGTGATGGTCGTGCCGGAACTGGACGAAGAGAAAGCGCCGGAAAACCCGCCGCGGAAATCGTTGATGTCAGTAATGAAAATGTCGGTTTGGCCGATAATCGCGAGTTTCTGGCCGGTGCCATCGATCCCCGAGTCATACAGCGTGTTGATGTCGTACATGGTCGCGATATCGCCGGGCGCGAGAAAATCCGCGGGAGCCGGCGCGCTGAAAATCGGATCATAATAGAGCGGGTGTTTGTTTCGGACCGCGCGCGGTTTAAGAAAGAAGTCGTCCAGCCCGCGGATGCCGGTCACGATTCCCGCCAGCGCGGCGGGAATTTTGGGCGAGGTGGCGTTGGCCACGTGCTTCTCGCCATTCACATTAAACTTGTGGATCTCAGTGCCGAACGCCTGCTCAATCTGCGCCGCGGTTCCGCTGAACGTGATCCAGTTGCGTCCGCGGGCCACATACCCGACGGTGAACCCCTGCGCTTTCAGCCAGGCGGTGATTTTCGTGACGTCGTTCGGGCTCAGGCCGAAGCGGTCGGCCCATTCCTCTGGCGTCAGCCATTTGTGGTAGTTCGGCGATTTGCGATCTTGCTGCTCAGCCAGCAGTTGCTGCAATGCCTTGGTCTGAGCGGGGGTGGGCGTGGTTAACAGCGACACCGTTCCAAAACGCAGCTCGGGGTTGGCTGGTCCCTGATCGTATTTCGGCAGCGCCTTGCGATTTACATTGCCCTGAAGCGTAACGGTCGGGCCGCCGCTCAAACTGCGGCTGATGCGATCCGACGTCGCCGCTGATAGCAAATTGGGGAATACCAAGGCGGTCAATAGAAGACACGCCAGCCCGCTTCTCTCCGCAAATCCTCTCGACATAAGACGCTCCAGATCGGCCAATGTGACTAGGTGGTTGTCTAACCTTATACCGCCCTCATTCCTTCGATCAAGCCCAGTGTGCCGAAGGTTGCACGGGCGATGATTGACATGGCCCGATTTGGCACAGACCGGGCCGAGAGCTGAGAGGCATGTAATTTGAGTGTCCTTGTCGTTCCCTCGCCTGTCACCGTACAGGCGACGGCAAACAGCAGGTTCCTCACCGGTGCTTCGCGCCGGTTCGGAATGACATCTTGAAGTTAGGACACTACCGTAGTTCGCGCGCCCCCGCTTTCCGCGTATACTGCCCACCGTCCCTGGATGACCAACGCCGACGCCTCCAAACCTCGCCTTGCTTATATCGACTGGATGCGGGGACTCGCCTGCCTGCTGATGTTTCAGACCCACTGCTATGACTCCTGGCTGGGAGGCTCCGCCCGCCTCAGCCGGTTCTTCATGTATTCGCAGTTGGGCGGGACGTTTCCTGCGCCGCTCTTTCTTTTTCTGGCGGGTATCTCGTTCGCGCTGGTTACGGAAAAGCTTCACCGCAAGAGTCTATCGGCGGAGCAGATTGCCCGGTCCACCATCCGCCGCGGCGCGGAGATCTTAGCCTTCGGCCTGCTGTTTCGCCTGCAGGAATACATACTCGGTTGGGGCTGGTCGCCGAAAACGGATATGCTCCGCGTCGATATTCTCAACAACATTGGCGTTTCCATGATGCTGATGGGCGTGCTGTGCTGGGCAGTTTTTGGCTTGCGTGGCGCGGGCGCGCATGGCGCGGGCACTCATGCCCGCGAGCGCTTGCCACGCCCGGTGTTAGTTGCAGCCGCAGCAGGGATTGCATCGCTGATCTCGCTGTTAACCCCGCTTCTCTGGACCATCTGGCGCCCTGACTGGCTTCCCTGGCCGATCGAGTCCTACATCAACGGCGTGCACAACCTGGGCACACCGCAATCCGGGCTGTTTCCCATCTTTCCCTGGACCGGCTTCGCGTTCGCCGGCCTGGCCATCGGATTCATCCTGCAGAGCGAATGGACGCACGCGCGGGAAGCCCCGGTCTTTCTTTCTCTCGGCGTATTGGGCCTCATTCTGATCGAACTTTCCCGCTGGCTCGATTCTCTGTCCCTGCAGCTTTATCCCGCCTACGACTACTGGCACACCAGCCCCGACTTTTTTCTGATTCGCGTAGGAATGTTGCTGGTGATTCTGGCCGCGAGCTACATCTGGTGCCGCTGGGGATTGGGCCAGTGGGGCTTCAGTCCACTCATTCAACTCGGTCAAGCATCCCTGCTGGTCTACTGGGTGCACATTGAATTCGTATACGGACGCCTCTCCATCCTCCACAAACACGGCGTCGGAATTCGTGCGGCGTCGGTCGGGCTGCTGATCATCTTTCTCGGCATGCTGGCTCTGGCCTACGTTCGCACCCACTACAAGGGATGGAGGCAAAAGAGCCGCCAGCCTATCACGGCGTAGCGCCGCCTAAGTCTACCCGCCCTTGTCATGCACCCATGCAGCATGCTAAGGTGCGCCCTTCCGCAGTTTTGCGGATCGAACGTTACGCATCCCATAAAAGCGCTTTCCAGCGCAAAGGAACCCGCCGATGAGCAGCCCCGAGTCCGCTCCTAAAAAACACACGCCCTTCGTCCCGGAAACCATGCAGATGAAGGAGTTCACGCTGCGCGCCCTGTTGCTCGGGCTGTTGCTCACTATCGTTCTGGGCGCGGCCAACGCCTATCTCGGGCTGCGGGCCGGCATCACCATCGCCGCCACCTATCCCGCTGCGGTCATCGCCATGGCCGCGATGCGGGCCTGGAAAGGATCGCTGCTTGAAGAAAACATCGCCCGCACCGCCGGATCGATTGGTGAATCCGTGGCCGCCGGAGCCATCTTCACCATCCCCGCGTTTCTTCTCGCCAAGGTCTGGCCTTCGTTTCGTCCGGGCGACGCCTACTGGAAATCGACCGCGCTGATCATGGTGGGCAGTATTCTCGGCGTGCTTTTCATTTCTCTGGTACGCCGAGCGATGGTCGAAGACCCGGAGTTGCCATTCCCCGAGTCGGTGGCCGCTTCCGAAATCCACAAAGCCGGTCGGCGCGGCGCGCAGGCCGCGAAATACTTGTTCTGGAACATCGGCGTCGGCGGCGTGGTTTACATGCTCGGGAAGTTCGGTCTGTTCGCCGCCGATCAGGACATCAGCGTCGCCACCGGCAGGCTCGGCCACAGCCAGGTGCGCCTGGGCGCACTGGGTACTTCGCGCATCGTGCCTGCCGGAGGCACCAGCCTATTCGCCGCTCCCAGCGTTAGTCCCGCTTATCTCGGAGTGGGCTACATCATCGGCGTGCGCCTGGCCTCCATTCAATTCGCCGGAAGCGTCATCGCCTGGGGGCTGATGGTTCCGCTGCTGATTTTCCTGATGGGCCCGCAGCTTCGCCAATTCATTCCCGCCGACACGCCCGAGAACTGGGCCGCCATCGCCGACGCCGTCTGGCGTTACATCGTACGCCCCATCGCCGTCGGAGGCATGCTGGTGGGCGCGGCCTACACGCTGTTCAAAATGCGCAGCAGCCTCACCGCAGGACTGGGCAAGGCCTTCCGCGATCTGGGGCAAACTGCCGACGATCAGGCCAAACTGGCCCGCACCGAGCGCTACATGAGCTCGAAAGTAGTGTTCGGATTGATCGCGCTCATGTTCGTCCTGATGTGCGTGCTTTACGTCAAGCTTTCCGGCCTGTTCCTGCCCGCGATTCTGGCGGCGGTGGTCATGCTGATGGTCGGATTTGTCTTCGCCGCCGTCTCCGGCAATCTGGTCGGCTTTATCGGATCTTCCAACAATCCCATCTCCGGCCTCACCCTGTCCACGCTCCTCATTGCCGCGCTGCTCATGGTCGGCCTGGGCGTTTCCGGACCCTCCGGCATTGCGGCCGTGCTCGGAGTTGCGGCGGTGGTCTGTGTTTCCTCGGCCGTCTCCGGCGAACTGCTACAGGATTTTAAAGTCGGCTACATTCTTGGCGGCACGCCGCAGAAGATTCAGATGGCGGAATTGATCGCCGTGGTCGTCGCCAGCCTGGTCATGTACTGGCCGCTGATGCTGCTGCACGAAGGCAGCATTCGCGCCGGAGGCGTCGGTTTTGGCGGCCCAGAGCTTCCCGCTCCCCAGGCCGGACTCATGGCCACGCTGGCCGTTGGCATCGTCGGCAAAGATATGCCCTGGCCCCTGGTAGTGGTGGGCATCGTCTTCGGCATCGCCATGATCATGATGCAGGTGAAAAGCCCCATGCTCGTAGCCGTGGGCATGTATCTGCCCTTCGGAACGACGGCGGCGATTTTCGTCGGCGGCGTCTTCCGTACCGTCGGCGACTGGCTGGCCAACCGCCGCAACTTGAATCACGCGCAGAAAGCCCGCGTAGAAAATGCCGGAGTGCTGGTTGCGTCGGGATTGATCGCCGGCGAAGCCATTCTCGGACTGATGTGGGCTGGATTGCAGTTCGCGCCCAAGTGGGCGCGGCCCCAGGTGTTCGGGAATCCTTCCTATCTGGTGGGAGGCATGATCTTCATGGCGGGACTCGCCGCGCTGATGATCTTCCTGCCGCTCACCGCCGCGGGCGATCCCAGCGAACCCGCCCCGCCGACCGCGATGATGTAGGGTTTGATGTGGCGCGGGCGCCCCCGCCCGCGCACTGTGGAGACTGTGGTCGCGGGCACTCCTGCCCGCGCCTCTGTGTTCCTCCGTGCCCTCTGTGGTTTAGTGTTTCTAAATGCCAGTCCCGGAAAACATCGCGGCCATCCGCGAACGCATTCAGTCTGCTGCGCGCCGTGCCGGCCGCAGCGAATCTGAAATCGCGCTGCTGGCCGTGACCAAGACTCATCCCCCGGAATCAATTCGCGAAGCCTACGCCGCCGGCCTTCGCCTGTTCGGCGAAAACCGCGTGCAGGAATTCGCAGGGAAAACCGGCGCGCTCGCTGACCTCTCCGCCGCCGAGTGGCACATGATCGGACATCTGCAAACCAACAAAGCCGGGCGCGCAGCGGAGTTATTCACTGCCATCGATTCCGTCGATTCGGTCAAGCTTGCCGACAAGCTCAACTCGGCCGCTCTCGCAGTCAACAAAAAACTCAGCATCTTGATCGAGATCAACGTCGGCGGAGAATCTGCCAAGAGCGGCGTTGCTCCAGACTCTCACGAACTCGAAGATCTTCTTCAAGCCGCCCCGCGCTTCGAAGCCCTCGAGTTCCGCGGCCTCATGACCGTCCCTCCGTTCACCGACGATCCCCAACACGCCCGTCCCTATTTTCACCGGCTGCGTGAGCTTCGCGAAGCGATTGCCGCGCGACATCTGCCGTCCATCAATCTGGACACACTTTCTATGGGCATGTCCCACGACTTTGAAGTTGCCATCGAAGAAGGATCCACTTGTGTCCGCGTGGGCACCGCTATCTTCGGCGAACGGGCGACCTATCCGCGTTAGCTGTCCATAACATCCCAATATTTTCGAGATTCGGTGCGCAAATCCAGCTTCAATTTACGCTTATTTATTAGGGGCAGTGTGCCCAAATAGTCGCGGAGTTGCATAACGTCTGGCAGCCATTAATCGCGCAAACTGAATCGCAAGTTTCGTGGGCACATCCGTTCCTACCAAGCGAGGTGAGCGATGAAAAACTTTCAGTTAGTCGCGATTAACGTAGCGTTCCTGATGCTGGTCACGGTTGCTTGCACGAGCGATGGCGGCAACCTGATCTCCGAGGCTTCGACGGTTCACGCCTCAGGTCCGAACAAAACCCTGCGCGCCTTCCGCTCGGATCAGGAACTCTCCACCTTTCTTCGCGACCTTGCCGATAGACAGGAAAAGGAACGCGCACGGAACGAGACGCATTCCTTCCATCCGTTCGCCGGCGCGACCCAATCCGCGCCCATGCCCAGCGCGCCCGCAACTTCCGGGGCAGTTGGCCAGGCCAGTCGAAGCACAGGCGCGGACGAATCCGTCACCAACGTGCAACATGCCGGCGTCGACGAAGGTTCCATCGTCAAGCTGCATGGCAATCATCTGGTAGTGTTGCGCCGCGGCCGCTTGTTCACCGTCGCCATTGGCGGCAACGCTCTTGCTCCCATCTCTTGCGTGGATGCCTTTGGCCCCGATATCGACCCCGACGGCACCTGGTATGACGAAATGCTGGTGTCGCAGGATACGGTCGTCGTGATCGGCTACAGCTACCAGCGCGGAGGAACCGAAGTCGGCCTGTTTCGCATTGATCCCGCGGGCAAGCTCGCTTATCAGTCGACCTATCATCTGCGGTCGAACGATTACTATTCGTCGCGCAACTACGCCAGCCGCCTGATCGGCAACAAGCTTATTTTCTATACGCCGCTGAATCTGTACGCGCGCAATCCCTATGAGGCTTTTCCAGCCGTGCGCAAATGGCATAAGGGAGCCACTGACTCCGAGTTCCACCGCATTCTTTCTGCAACGCAGGTTTATCGCGCGGAAGGTTCATTCGATCTCGTCTCCGGTTCGGCCCTGCACACCGTGACCACCTGCGATTTGTCGTCCGGCGATTTCGACTGCAAGGCTACATCGGTCATCGGACCTCCCGGCCGTGTGTTCTACGTTTCGCCGCAGGCAGTTTACGTCTGGGTTACGGGGCGACCGTACCATCCCATGAACTCGAAGGACGCAAACCTGGCCAACGCCATGGTCTATCGCATGCCGCTCGATGGCTCCAGCCCCACCGCGATCTCAGTGTCGGGCAGCCCGGTGGATCAATTCTCGTTTCTCGAAAGTGAAGACGGATATCTGAACGTCCTGGTGCGTTCGGCGAGTTCCGGAGACGGCATGTGGAATGCCGAGCGCGCCTCCGGTGGCATGGCGCTGATGAGGATATCGTTGGATCGCTTCTCCGACGGCAGCGAAGCCGTTCCTGAGAGCGCCTACCGAGAGCTTCCCGCGCCGCAGGGCTACGCGTTCCAAAACCGCTTCGTCGGAGATTATCTGCTGTACGGCGCCGGCAGCGGCTGGGGCGATCCGCAGCAAGCCGAGCGGTCCACGCTGTACGCGGTGCGCTGGTCGAACGGCGATCTGCACAGAGTCAGGTTGACTCATGGCATCGATCGCATCGAACAGATGGGCTCCGCCGCTGTAGTTGTCGGCACCGACGGTGACGATTTGCACTTCAGCTCGATCAGCCTGGGCAGCTCGCCGGGGGAAGAAAGCGACTACATCCGCAGGGGCGCATCGCAGGGCGAACTGCGCAGTCACGGCTTCTTCTACAAACCGGACGGCGCGAATTCCGGAATGCTCGGCCTGCCCATCAGCGTGCCCGGACGTCCCGGATATAAGCATCTGACCGACGATTCTGCGGCGATTCTTTTCCTGAAAAACGATTCACTGCACTTCCATGAAGTCGGCGAGTTGGAAGCGCATCCCGAGAAAGCCACCGACGATGCCTGCCGAGCCTCCTGCATCGACTGGTACGGCAACGCGCAGCCGCTGTTTGTGCGGGGAAGAATCTTCGCGCTGCTGGGATATGAACTGGTGGAAGGCCATCTCGAAGAGGGCCGCATCCGGGAAGCCCGCCGCGTCAACTACGCGCCGCAGAATTTGTCGGCGGCAGAGCGCGTGCCTGCGAGCGTTCCCGCCGATTAAGCGTGCGAGACTGAATAACCTGATTTGTCATAGCTGGTTCGTCGTAGCTGGTTTATCGTAGTATCGCTGCTGTGGGCAGGCGCCCCGCGCCTGCCTTCTTTTTCTGTAGTCTTCTTGATAATAAATACGACTGGAGAAAGTCTATGAGCGAACACTACCACGATCCTGCGGATTTGCGACTTCTCAAGGAAATGGGCAAGCTGGCGCCCACTGAATTCAACGCCTGGCTGAGCCTGGATAAAATCGTCGGCCGCGAAGACGGCGCGATTCCAAGAAAATATCGCGAACTGATCGCGCTCGCCGTGGCCTGCACCACGCAATGCCCCTACTGTATCGAGGTCCACTCCAAAGCGGCGAAGCGCGCCGGCGCGTCGCGCGAGGAAATCGTGGAGTCGTCATTGCTGGCGGCCGCCTTGCGCGCCGGCGGCGCAGCCACGCACGGCGCCATGGCGCTCAAGTTCTACGATCAGGAGTAACAAATCACGGGCGCGCCGAAGAGGTTCAATCCTTTTTCTGAGGTGAATCTGCGGTTAAGAGTGGTTCGCTTTTTCGACGATGTGGAATATAATGTGGAATAGATTCAACATATGGGAATCGTGCAAATCGTTATCGATAAGAAGCTGCTTGAGGCGGCGGATCGCGCCGCAACTGAGACGAATCGAAACCGTTCGGCGTTGGTTCGCGACGCGATCAAAGAGCATCTCCAAAGGTTAGAAGCGAGAAGAAGAGAAGAGCGCGATCGGGTGGGCTATTCCCGACAGCGCCAACTGCCGCTCCAAACACTGGCTTGGGAAAAGGAAGCAGTGTGGCCGGCAGAATAGCCAGAGGCGAGGTGCGCCTCTACCAATTCGCACCCCCAGATAACACGAGACCCGTCGTCGTCCTCACCCGCAACAGCGCGATTTCCTATCTGTCTACCGTCACGGTTGCGCCAATTACTTCGACAATTCGAGGCGTGCCGTCAGAAGTAGTCTTGGATCAAGATGACGGCATGAAAGCGCCTTGTGCGGTGAATCTTCACAACGCTATCACTGTTTCTCAGGATCGATTAGGGCGGCGCGTTGCCCAGTTGAGTTCGCTGCGAATGGGAGAAGTCGGTGCTGCCTTGCAGTTCTCATTGGGATGTGGCGCCGACTAGCCGCTTCTGAGCCGCTACGGCCCCACTCCGCCCGTATGGCAGTCAGCGCAGTTCACCTGCGTCAGGTCGCCGATATCGACCGGATGCTGGAAGCTTGGCGGCGGGGCGGCTGACGCGCCGGCTGTGCCTTCCGTTTCCGACATCAGCGTGTGGCACTGATTGCAATCTCTGCTGACCACCTTTCCGTCGGCGCTCACATGCTGGCCGTCGTGGCAACGGAAGCAGCCGGGGTAATAATAGTGTCCCAGATTGTTGGGATGTGTCTGCCAGTTCACCTTCATGTCCGGGAACGTCGTCCGGCGGTAGATCTGCTGAATCTCGGTGACCGCGTTGTGAATCTCCAATTGCTTGCTTTTGGAAATGTCGGGATACTTCTTTTCGTAGAAGTCCAGCAGACCGCCGGCGATCGCCTGCTGAGCCTGGTCGTTCGTTTTGTAAGTGGCCGACAGCACGGTCGTGGCCTGCTGCTTGATCAAGGGTAGGGAAGCGTCGATGCGGCCCTCCAGCAGCGACTGATCGACCGCCGAATCCGGCGGCACATAGATGTGTGCAGGCCGATTGTGGCAGTCCACGCAATCCATGTGATGCGAGCCGCCCTTGGCCATCTGGTCCTTGATCTGTTCTTTCGTGAGCGTCGAGTCTTTGGCGTAGTACTCGGTGACGCGCCCCTGCCTGTCTTCCACTCGAATGTAAGGAATGACCTGGCGCTTGGGATCGGCGGCAACATAGTCGATCTTGTTGCTGATGTTCATGTGCCAGTGGATGCCTTCAGGCGCGCCCGTTGCCGGATCTCCGCCGCCGGTCTTGATCAGCATGCGCACTTGGCGCAGCGTATTCTTCTCGTCGTTCGCGTAGTGCGAAAAGACTTTCAGCTGTCCGCCATAAAACTTCTTAGGCCAGTGGCACTGCTCGCAGGTTTCCTGAGCCGGACGCAGATTCTGCACGGGTGTGGGAATGGGCCGCGGGAAGGTATTGAAGAGCACGGCAAACAGCTGCCGGCTACCGGAAAGTTTCGACTTCACAAACCAGGTCGGCCCCGGGCCAATGTGACATTCGGCGCAGGCCACGCGGGCGTGCGGCGAAACCTGATACGCCGTATATTCCGGGTTCATCACCGTATGGCAGGTTCGTCCGCAGAACGAGACCGACTCGGAGAACTCGTAAGCCTTGTAACTGCCCGCGGCGCTCACGGCCATAAATACCGCCAGGAATGCCAGGAATGAGATTACAGCGCTGCGCTGAGTGCGATCGTTAAGGTCGATGCGAGGATAGAAATCGCTGGAGACAACTTTCTTGCGGCGCTGCAGCAGCAGGCCCACCAGCATCAGCAACAGGCTGAACATCAGAAATCCGGGCGCCACAATGTACGCCAGAATGCCGACATAAGGGCTGGCTTTGGTGGCGATGTTGTCGATCAGAACAAAGAGGAAAATATTCGCCAAACTCACCAGCGCCAGCGCCACGCCGGCCAGACTGACTGGATTGCGCAACAGCATGCGCGAGCGGTGCCAGGGCTCGACTGCCGGAGCCGGCTTTTTGTCGTTGTCCATGCTTCACCAGATTCCCACTATTCCGTCATACTCACTTTTCTGATTCCTGGCAACACAGTGAGCTCCGACTTCTTCTTTTTCGGGTTGCGCAGCACGTTATGCAAGATTCTCCCACGCGCCCCGAGCATCGTCCAGCGTGAGTCTTTAAGCCTTTTCTTGCAATTCCAGGCGCAAAAAATCTCCATGTGGTTCGCGTGGGCATGCTCCCGCCCGCCAATTCTCCAGATTCACCAGGGTCGCGGCCATGTGACGCCCAGGGCCGCGCTGCTGCACTACTTGGCCAGACCGCGGATATAGGTGACCAAGTCCTTGATCTCGGTATCTTTCAGCTTGCCGTCGTAGGAAGGCATTTTGCCCTTACCCTTGGTGATGATCCCGGCCAGTTGTGCGTCGGACTCGGCCTTGACCTCGGGCGAAGCAAAATCGCGGGTTCCCATTTTTCCACCCTTGCCGTCGGCTCCGTGGCACATCTGGCATTTCGCCTTAAAGGTGCCTGCCGCGTCCTGCGCCGCAGCCGGCGCAGTGCATACTGCCATTAGCCCACAGGCCAGCACAGCCACCAGAGCCAGTCGAAAACAAAAATTCTGCATAGTACTTCCTCCTGAGAGAGAGATTTTAATTTTCAGGGCACGATATCACAGAGCAAGCGCCGCTTGCCGCTGATCGTCGGCAGTCATCTTGCAAGCACCCTGGTCCAGACTCTTCGGACCGCGGTGTCCCATGTCTAAGTCTAATACCCTGAGATCTCACTCGCAGAGTTAAGTCCGCATCTTGGTTGGAGTCGCTCCAGGGCGCAAGTCACCGCTCTGTGACAAGGATCACTAGTTTTCCCGATTACTTTGTGAGCTTCGCGAATTTGTCGCGCGAGATATTGTCACCATTTTCACCGCAAAGTTTGACAAACCGGAGACCTTGCAAAAGTTCATTCCACCCGCTAAAAATGCGGGTTTTTGTCGCTAGAATCCAACTCGCAGACGATTGCTTTCGGCTGATCCAAAAGGTGACTGCATTCACGCAGGTTGTGATTGCAAATCCGGGTCCGTTCCTTCATTGGACATCGTTCATCCCCCAGCCTGGGCAAGAGACTCGCAGCCACAGAATTTAAATCTTCTTGACCAGGAAAGGTTTTTCGATGAAGCGATTGCTTGTTTTATTGCTTGCCGCGGTTCCCGTATTTCTCTTGATATTCTTCACCGCGATTGATCCGCCCAAAGTGGAGGCAGTTCCGAGCTATGCCCGGCAAACGGGTTTGCCATGCAGCGGCTGTCACTACTCGCCTCCGGAACTCAATCCGGCGGGCCGCAGGTTCAAGCTGCTCGGCTACGTCGATAAAGGCGACGAAACCCGGGTCATCAAGGCGGATGGCAGCAAGAAGCGCGCGGCGCTTGATCTTCTCGCCTCGCTGCCGTTTGCGGTCATGCTGGAGACCTCATTCACCTCGCTGAAGTCTCCCGCGCCCAACACCAGCACGACTCCAACCACCACTACCCAAAACGGAAATTTTGAGTTTCCCCAGGACATTTCTTTGTTTCTTTCCGGCGCATGGACCAGCAACGTAGGCAGCTTCCTGCAGGTCACGTACGACACGCAGGCCGACCATTTCAGCATGGACAACACCGACATTCGTTTTGCCAACAAAACCAAACTGGCCGGCAAAGAACTTGTGTATGGCCTGGACCTTAACAACAGCCCGACGGTAGAAGACCTGTGGAACAGCACCCCATCCTGGGGCTTTCCGTGGGTTGCCAGCGATTCTGCACCTACGCCAGCTGCCACTCCCATCCTCAATGGTCCGCTGGCGCAGGACGTCGCTGGCTTTGGCGGATACGCCATGTGGAACAGCCACGTGTATCTGGACGCAGCTATTTACCGTTCGGCGCACGTGGGCGGTGCGCAACCCAATCCCGGCGTGGGGTTCAGCTACAACATCCGCGGCCTCGCTCCCTACTGGCGCCTGGCCTTTCAGCAGTTGACGGGGAAGACGCAGTACGAAGTCGGCACCTATGGCATGCACATGCGCACCAGTCCCAACGCCTCGACAGGCCTGGAGGATGAATACACCGATGCCGCCATCGATGCCCAGATCGACCGAACGTTATTCAGATCGGACGTGCTCTCGTTCCGGGCGACTTACATTCGCGAAAACTCAGATTTAGTAGCTACATTTCTCGAAGGTTTGGCGGCGCAGGCTCCGCATCACCTGAACACGCTCATGGCGAACGCCGAGTATCACCTTGGCAACAAGTACACGGGGACGGTCGGAGTCTTCAATACGGGCGGGACCGTCGATCCCGTCTTGTATGCTGCCGCTCCTCTGAACGGCAGCGCCAACGGCGATCCGCGCGGCGCTGGATATCTGCTCAACGTCTCGTATTGGCCGTGGCAGAATCTGCAACTTGCGGCGCAATACGCGGCCTACACGCGCTTCAACGGTGGTTCCACCAACTACGACAGCTTTGGCCGCAATGCCAGCGCCAACAACAGCATTTACCTGGACGCAAAATTCATCTTCTAACGCGCGCGCGCGTGACGATCAACACATTCAACGATCTACAACCTGAAAAGGAGAACAATTTCAAATGAAATGCAATGCTTGGGTAGCAATAGTAGTGACAGCAGGATTGTGCACAGCTGGGTTGGGCTCAGTAACGTGGGCGGGCGACATTGAGGGCAAGGTCGCAGGCATGAAGGGAAAGTCAGTGGTGTACGTCGATGCAATTGCCGGCAAGACGTTCCCCGCTCCCAAAGATCATACGGTCATGAATCAGAAGGGGCTGGCTTTTGCGCCGCACACCATGGCCGTACTGCAGGGCACCACCATCGACTTCCTCAATAGCGACACGGTGCAGCACAACGTGTTTTGGACCGCGGTCGGCCGCGACAAGAAATCGGGCCACAACCTGGGAACATGGCCCAAGGGCGAAAAGCACAGCTTCACCTTCGACAAGGCCGGCGTGGTGCCGCTGCTCTGCAACGTTCACCCGGAGATGGGCGCATACATCGTCGTGAGCCCGACTCCTTATTATGCCGAGACCGACGACAACGGCAGCTACGCGATAAAAGATGTTCCCGATGGCACCTATACCGTCACAGCGTGGCATGAGGGCGCAAAGGCCTCGTCGAAGCCGGTGACCGTAGCCGGCAGCGGCAAAGCAGATTTCACGCTGACGAAGTAAGGAGCCTCGTACAACCTCAGCGGTAATCCCGAAGGCCCGCGTTTTCTGGTAGGCCCCGGCTTCAGCCGGGGCCGAGGGATCCCACCCTCACTGCAATTCCAGTTCTGCCGAAAGCGATGACGGATCATCCATGGCGCGCAGCTTGAATCCCACTTTCTTGAAGATGGCTTCCGTGGGCAAATTGTCGCGCAGAATCTCGCCGCTCAGCCGCTCATACTTTTCCTCGCGAGCTACCTGCACCACCTTGGCCAGGAGTTCCGTGCCGAGTCCCAGGCCGTGCCATCGGTCCGATACCAGAACGGCCGCTTCGGCTTCCACGCGAGTGATGGCGCTGAACCTCCCCACACCCAGCACTTCATGCTCCCCGGTTTCAGGGTTCTTGTAGTCCGCCACCAAAGCGAACCCGCGATCGTAACTCGCGAAGCAGATGCGCACCAGGCGTTCGTGCTCCACCCGGCTGCTCAAGCTCAAGGTGCAAAAGTAACGCAGATAGACGCTGCGTTCGGAAAGCGTGGCGTGAAAGCGCACCATCAAAGGCTCGTCCTCAGGGCGGATGGGGCGAATCGTGACCGGCGTTCCATCTTTGAGTTTCCACTCCCACTGATACTGCGCAGGGTAGGGACGGATCGACCCTATGGGAGACGGCGTGGGAGGGATCGAAACCTGAGTCACAGATTTCCTCGCGGACTGCCTGCCGATTTCCATGCAGGATGGTCTTGCGGATTCTCCTGCCGGTGTTCCTGCCCATGTTCCAGCCAATGTTCGAGCAAGGATATGATCATTGTGTCACCAACCTTGGGACCGGCACAATCCGGATGATTACAAACTTTTCAGCGCGCGGCCCTGTCCCGCCCAGGTGTCGAATCACTACCCCGTGACGGCGATGACAAGCAAAATTGCGATGCTACAATTTAGCCGAAAGGCGGGTGCAGCGTCTGGCTGGCTCTCCGCCGGGACGCCCGACTCGCACGCGCCGGCGCTCACCTATGAATCCCATTTACTGCTCAGCTCTTTTGTTTGACCTGGATGGAGTGCTGATCGATTCAACCCCGGCGGTGGCACGCGTCTGGCGGAGCTGGGCGATCGAACACGGGTTCGATCCGGAAGACGTCGTAGCCCACGCCCACGGACGCCCCAGCCTTTCCACCATTCGCGACTATCTTCCTCAGGGCGATCATCAGGCCGAGAACCGCGAAGTCGAGCGCCGCGAAATCGCCGACCTCGAGGGCGTGGTGCCGCTTCCGGGCGCGCTCGAGTTGCTGGCAAGTCTTCCCCAGAATCGATGGACCATCGTCACTTCCTGCACGCGGGCGCTGGCGCAGGTTCGCATCCGCGCCGCGGGCATTCCGTTGCCCGCCAGGCTGGTTACCTCCGATGACGTGGTTCAGGGCAAGCCGAATCCTGAGCCGTTTCTAAAGGGGGCTGCCGCTCTCGGCTTTCCGCCGGCTGAGTGCATCGTGCTCGAAGACGCCCCTGCCGGAGTGCGCGCCGGCAAAGCGGCAGGCGCAAGAGTTCTTGCCTTCACCACCACCTCCCCGGAAGCCAAACTCAAGGAAGCCGGCGCCGACTGGATCGCAAGAAACTGCGCCGATGTTCGCGCGCACAAAGAAGACGGATCCCTGCGCCTGGAGGTAAGAAATTTCTGAGGAATCCTGCCGTTCAGTGCCGTGTCCTTAATTGATTCGCGAATGATGTCATTCGAAAATTGCTTCGCGAATGATGTCATTCGAAATTCATGAATGATGTCATTCCTCACCGAGTCAAAGACTCGGTGAGGAACCTGCTGTGCGCCCACGACACAAGGTCAAAGATTCCAAAGGTATATCCCGTCGGCAAAACGCAGAAAATTCGGAAGGCTTCTCTAAAGTTGTCTCCCTGGTGGCCGATCAGGTGCTTGTACGGCAGGAAGCACCTGTGAGGAGAGACTTATGTTAGCAATTTCCAGCGGCTCGGGCGGCCAAAGCTCGGCCCCCACCTACTTCCAACAACGCGACACCGAACTCAAGCAATTGAGCTCAGATATTCAATCCGGCAACCTTTCCGGCGCCCAACAGGAATTCAGCGACATTCAGACTCTGGCCCAAAGCGGTCCCGTAGCCAACGGAAATGCGTTCGCGGTGCCACAACGCGAGCAAGACTTCGCCGCGATTGGTCAAGCCCTGCAATCGGGAAACCTTTCCGGCGCAGCGCAAGCCTTCGCCGACCTGAAGAGTACGGTCACCGGGCAGCAAGGCGGCGGTGGCTCTACGGCTTACCCAATTCTCAGCACGGCCGGTGGGGGATCGACTTCCGGATCCGGCGGCGGCACAGACATCACGCTGAACCTCGGCACCGTCACCCCCGGAGAGCAGATCACGATTGGTGTAAGTAACAACAGCAGCGGCGGTGAGCAACTCTCGATCGCGGTGGCCAATCAGCAGAATCAAAATCCGGAGCAGATCACTCTGAATCTGAATTCCAGCACGAGCGGCAGTCAGCCGGAGCAGATCACACTAAACCTGAACTCGAGCACGAGCGCCACTCAGCAGAACCAGGCTCAGGAGCAGATCACCCTGAACCTGAACTCGAGCGGCAATCAGCAGATTGTTCTAAACCTGCTCAACAGTGCGGCAGCCAGTTCCGCCGCCAGTTCGAATTCCGGCAGCAGCGTCAACGTAACCGCCTAGGCCTGCCCTGAGCGGAGTCGAAGGAGCTTGCCCTGAGCGGAGTCGAAGGAGCCTGCCCTGAGCGGAGTCGAAGGAGCCTGCCCTGAGCGGAGTCGAAGGGTTTCCCCCCCGAAAGCGCCTGCAGGCGGGCGGAGCAACCGGCGCCCTGACCGGATCGCTCCCTCGCCTGCGGATCCGCACCCTTACGCGCTCCCGATTCTCTTAATTGCGATCTTCTTGTTTCCGATCGTCGTGACCCGATTCTCATAACAACGATTTTTCTTAACCACCTCCAACTTCCCTTCTGCATCCTTCAACAGTAGTAAACTTGGGACCGCTGTCCGCGCGTCCCTTCCAGGAGGATTCGAGATGAGATTCCGCTCAAGCGTGCTTCTCGCCACTCTGCTTACGCTTGCCATTGCCGCCAGTGCACAGGACGCTTCCCGCGAGCAGCCTTCGCCCAAAGAGGAACAGCGCATCACCAAACAAGTGCGCCACGAGCTGCTCATGCTTCCTTATTTTGGAGTCTTTGACAACATCGCCTACAAAGTCGAGGGATACAACGTCACGCTGCTGGGCCAGGTCGTGCGGCCCACCTTGAAGTCGGACGCGGAACATGCGGTCAAGCACATTGAAGGCGTAGAAAAGGTGGACAACCAGATCGAAGTCTTGCCGGTTTCCCCGATGGATGACGGTTTGCGCCGCCGGCTGTTCCGCGCCATCTACCGGTATCCTCCGCTCCAGAAATATTCGCTCGGCAACGAGAAGTCCATCCGCATCATCGTCAAGAACGGACACGTCACGCTCGAAGGTGTCGTCGATAACGAAGGCGATAAGAATCTGGTCAACCTGCGCGCCAACGGCGTTTCCAGTTTTTCCGTAGACAACAATCTGCAAGTCGTGAAGCCATAGAACTCATGCTCCGGCTAGGCCCTTCCCGAGTCCGATGTCATCCTGAGCGGAGCCGTTTTTCAGGCGGAGCGAAGGATCTCGTCTGCATCCGCTTTGTGGGTCGAGAGCGCAAGCCTACATGCCGCCGGCGCCCGTGCACCGAACCGGCCGTTGCCAGCTATATCGATTTTGTACTGCATCGCCACGACTCCTGCGTATAATGCTCCCGAACTTACTTCCGCCCCCGGCGGATACTGGAGGAATGCCATGATGCATCCGATGAACCGCCGTCGTTTTGTTCAATCCGCTGCTGCGCTCGGCGCAGGCACGTTGTTGACCAGCAAACTGGGCTGGGCCGCCGGCGATCACAAGATCAATAAAGTTGGCCTGCAGCTCTACACCGTGCGCGACCAGATGAAAGACGATTTCGACGGAACGATCGCCAAAGTCGCCGCCATTGGCTACAAAGAAGTCGAGTTCGCCGGATATTTCGGCCGCACCGGCCAGCAGGTTCGCGCCGTGATCGACAAAAACGGCTTGACCGCGCCTTCCACGCACGTGCAATACAACGAGCTTGACGACAAGTTCCCCTCGGTCATCGAGACTTCACAAACCATCGGAATGAAGTACATCGTCTGCCCCTGGATTCCCGAAGACCTGCGCAAGTCACCCGACATCTGGAAGCAGGCCGCGGAGAAATTCAACCGCTGCGGCAAGCAGACAAAAAAGGCGGGAATTCAATTCGCATATCACAATCACTGGTTCGAGTTCCTGCCCACCAACGGCAAGCTGCCCTACGATGAATTGCTCAAGCTGTGCGACAAAGAGCTGGTGAAAATGGAACTCGACCTGTGCTGGATCACCGTCGGCGGCGGCGATCCGCTTAAGTATTTCGCGGAGTATCCCGGCCGCTTTCCTCTCGTGCATGTGAAAGACGTCAAGAAACTGCCCCCGGTCACACAAGCCGGCACTCAGGATTTCGGCAGCTCGCTGAAAGACATGACCGAGGTCGGCAGCGGCATCATCGACTGGAAGAAGATTTTTTCTCACTCCGAGCAGGCCGGAATCAAGCATTACATCGTCGAGCACGACAAACCCGCCGACCCGTTCGCCAGCATCACCGGCAGCTACAAGTATTTGAGCACGCTACGCTGGTAAGTGCCTTACAAACTCGAAACCTCAGCGCGCAACCTTCAATGCGAGCTTGAAATTTGAGGGGCTAGGGCCATGTCCTGGCCCCTCTTATCTTATTTGCAGCCACGTTACTGACGCCACACCGTCACATTCGAGCTCCCGCTGCTGCCATATCCTTCGGTTGCCAGTATCTGGTAGTTCATCGTCCCCAGATTCATGCCCAGCTTTGCCCACGCGTTCACGTGGTTGGCAAAAGTAATAGTCTGGTTGCTCCCGGTCGCTCGTTTCGACGTGCGGACGCTCCAATACTGAGTGAAAGGCCCATTGCCTTCAATGTTAGCCCCGTTTTGCGGGACCTTGTATATGTTGTAGGTGCCGCCATCGCTCTCCACGGTGCCGAGCACCTGTGCGCCGTTTCCCGGTGGCTGAAAATCGCCCCAGCTATCGGTAACGTAGTACTCCACAAGCGGGTTGGTCGACCACCCGTAGAGACTCAAATAGCCGTTGCCGTTTGGTGCGAACGTGCCGGCATTGTAGCCGACGGCATTCGTTGTAGATCCCGGATTCCACCCTTTCCCGGCGACCATGTCTCCGGTTGAACCCAGGCTCCAGGTCGTGCTGTAATTTCCGCCGCCGTAGTTGTCGGTTAAAGTAATGCAGGCTGACCCGGAACTCAAGTAGAACGAATAGAAATATCCGTTGTTAGTGCCGGTCTGGTTGCTGCAAATGGTTTGCGCGTTTGACTGCTGCGTCACGCTCAACAACAAAACGGAGGTCAAGACTCCCAGTAGTCCAATCTTGGATAGTTTGTTTCGATCCACAGTGATCTCCTTTCACCTAGGCCATCTTGGGCTGGCGTAAGATGCATAATAGTTTTGCATGGTAGTTCAAGGAATACAGTGTTTTCCTCACATACTTACCTGTTACATCCCAAAGTGGGACGAGTTATCCACAGGTTAGTTCTGTGCAAGGGCGAAAATGCCGGTCGGCCTACAGCGCGGACAGACTTGGTAGAGAGGACACTGCAGCGCCTGAGCGCAGAGAAGGTGCTTTACGTTTCCCCAAACGGCTCTTCCAGCGACGGACTCTGCGGCGTGAACAACTCCGCACCGTCTTCAGTCACATGCATGTCATCTTCGAGCCGTACCCCGAACTCGCCGCGAATGTAGATGCCCGGCTCGTTGCTGGTAGTCATGTTGGCCTGCAACTCGGTCGTGCTGCCGGACACCAGATACGGCCACTCGTGGCCATCCATGCCCAGGCCATGCCCCAGGCGATGGGAGAAGAATTTGTAGTCCGGTCCATAACCCGCATCGACGATCTTCTTGCGCGCGGCGGTATCCACCTCGCGGCAGCGCACTCCGGGGCGCGCCGCTTTCAGCGCGGCCGATTGCGCGGCATGCACGATGTCGAACACCTTCCTCATTTTGTCTGCGTCTTTGCCCGAAGCCTTGCCCAGCACAAACGTCCGCGTAATGTCCGACTGATAGCCTTCCACCGTGCAGCCGTCGTCGATCATGATGATCGTCCCTTCGCGAATAACCTGCGGCGTGTTCGATCCATGCGGATTCGCCGAGTACTCGCCCACCATCACGCTCGCCTCGCCAGGAAAGCCGGAACGCTGGTAGGCCGTCTCGATCAGGCTCTCGACATCGTGCTGCGCCATGCCTTCGCGCAGAGCGCGGTACACGGCTTCGTAAACTGCCAGCGTGACCTGCGAAGCCAGCCGCATCAGCGCAATCTCATGCGCGCTCTTAATCATTCTGCAGCCCGCGGTCACCGGCGTTGCGCTCACCAGCTTCGCCGACGGGAGATTCAGCGCGAGATTGTTGACGAACAAATACCGCATCGTCTCTTCCAGCCCAAGATTGCCGGAGACAATGCCGCGATCCAGCAGCCCCTTCTGCACGTGCGCGTAGGGATTCCCATCCTCTTGCCACGTGCGCACTTCCGCATGTTCGCCATCGGGAGCGTTCGAAATCTGTTCCCGCGCCCGATCCTCTTCAAACGCCGGACAAACATAGAACGCCGCGCCCTTGGCCGGCAGCACGAACGCGAACATGCGCTCGCCGCCCCACCAGCGCACGCCCGTGAAGTAGCGCAGCGATGTGCCTTCCATCATCACGATCGCCTGCATGCGGTTCTCGCTCATCAATTGCCGCGCCCGTTCCTGCCGCTGCGCGCGCTCCTCAAGCGTGATCGGCGAGGCTTCGCTCTTGCGCGACTTCAACGCCGCAATCGATGAGGGCAGGGAACGGTCGTCCACCACGGCCGCGGCCGCAGCAAGCCCGGCATGTGTCGCCGCCATGCCCGCCGCAATTCCGCCCACCTGCAAAAGCCGTCGCCGCGAAATCATGAATCCCTCCCATAGGAAACGCAATCCGCCATTATAGGAGAGTTCAAAATCGTGACGACGAGCAGGTTGCGATATTCTTTCCTATCAATGGAATCCGGCTTCCAATGTGCCTCCTGCGGAGAATGGAACCACACCTCGGTCGACGAATCCGCCGGAAGCCGCCAATGCTACGTGGAAGACTGCCAGGTCTGCTGCAAGCCGAACCTGCTGCGCATCGAGTATGACAACTCCTCCGGAGAATTCGTGATCGCTTCAGAATTAGAGTAGGCACTCGCCCGCATGGCTCCCGGCGCGCTATAGTGACAGTTCCGGCGAGTAGGATCGAAGGCCGGTTAAGATTAAGCAAGGCTAGTCCAGAAAGGATCTCCGATGGCGGCAGGCACTGTAGGCAGAATGGTCGCGCACAACATGGTCACCACGCAGTTCGAACTCGATGGCTACCGCGTGACCCGCACCCTGGGAGTTGTGCGCGGCATTGTCGTGCGCTCGCGCTCGATTTTCGGAACCATCGGCGCAGGCCTTCAAACCCTGGTCGGCGGCAACATCACGCTGCTCACCAACCTTTGTGAAAAGACGCGCCAGGAAGCTTTCGACCTGATGCTGCAGCACGCGGCGGAACTCGGCGGCAACGCAGTGGTCGGTGCGCGCTACGATGCTACCGAGGTGATGCAGGGCGTCACCGAAGTGCTGGCCTACGGCACCGCCGTATTTGTCGAACCTTCGCGCTGAGTCAACGGGCTTGCGATCGCATGATGAACGATCGCGTGATCGTTCTATCTTCCAAACTGCACGGTCACGCTCGCTCCGCTGTGCACATGGCTTCCGGCCGCGGGGCTCTGCTGGCGCGCCACTCCGCTGCCCACAGCTTCCAGTTCGAGTCCCGCATCCTGCGCGGCTTCCACAGCCGCGCGCACGGTTTTGCCGATAAACGACGGAACCAGAATCCCGCCTTGCTCCACATCAAGAACCACGGTCCCACTCACCGGCGAATTCTGCTGCGCTGGCGGCGGCGCGTCGTTGTTTTTTGGCGCCTCCTCCGCACCCGAGGGCTTGCTCGCCGGGGCCAGCAGGGGCTCGCGCATCGCCGCCTGCACCACGTTTGCGTTGCTCGCTGCAGTCGGCTCGGTAGTCGGTACTCGCGACTCGGTACTTGCCCTCTGCGGATCGGAGATGTCCGCATTCACCTCCGCCGTTTCCAGAGGTTCGCCGGGATGATCCGGCGTTCCTTCTTCCAAATCGTTGTCTTTCGTCTTCGCCTTCGCCAGCAACTGATGCTGCGGCGCCAGCGGCATATCGTGCGGCACATGCAGATACTCCAGCACCTGCTGCGCGATGCGATGAAACACGGGCGCAGAAATCTGCCCACCCTGGTGCAGTCCTACGGCTGAATCAAGAATGACCGCCACCACAATCTGCGGATTGTTCACCGGCGCAAATCCCGCAAACGACCCAATATATTTCGTCTTCGAGTACGCGCCCGTCTCGGGATCGACCTTCTGCGCCGTGCCGGTTTTTCCCGCCGACGTATAACCTTCCAGAATCGCTTTTCGCCCCGTGCCTTCGAGCACGACTTTCTGCATCATCGAGCGCATCTCGGCCGCGGTAAACGAAGAGAGCACCCGCCGCGCAGCCCCCGGATGAAACGCAACCTGCTGCGGTGTTCCTTGCTGGGGAACCGTCCCGGCTACAACGCGCGGCGCAACCCATACGCCGTCATTGGCGAAGGTCGAAACCAGTCCCGCCAGTTGGATCGGCGAAATTCCAATCTCCTGTCCCATCGAAATCGCCGCGATCGACACTTTCGACCATCGGCTCGGCGGCTTGGTCAGGCCGCGCGTCTCATAGGGCAACTCGATGCCCGTCTGTTGCCCGAATCCGAACGCCCGAATGTATTTGTAGAACCGCTCGTTCCCCAGGCGCAGCGCAATCTTGATGGATCCCACGTCGCTCGACTCGGCTAGCACGCCCCACACCGGCAGCAATCCGTGCGGCTTGGAATCGCGAATGCGCATGCCGTTGTAGACGATCGATCCCATCTGGCAATCGAAGATTTCGTCGGGATTAGTGAGTTTCTCTTCCAGCGCCGCCGAAATCGTGACCAGCTTGAACGTCGAGCCAGGCTCGTACACATAACTCACGGCGCGGTTGTTCAGCGCCTCCTTGGTCAATCCCTTGCGCAGATTCGGATTGAACGTTGGCCGGTTGGCCAGCGCCAGAATCTCCCCCGTGTGCGGATTCTCCACAATCACGGTGCCGGCGATGGCCTGCGTATCGTGAATCGCCTGGTCGAGCTCTTTTTCCGCGATGTACTGGATGTTCTTGTCGATGGTCAGGACCAGATCGGATCCCGGTTGCGGCTGGGTTGCGACGTCGGCAAACCACTGTTTGCGCGCATCGACCGAAAGCGACATCATGCCCGGCCGGCCGCGCAACTGGTGGTCGAACTCGCGTTCAATCCCGCTCTGCCCGGCGTCTTCCGATTTGACCAGTCCCACGACCTGCGCCGCCAGATCGCGCGCCGGATAAAAACGTTTCGGCTCTTTCTGAAAATGAATCCCTTGCAGCTTGAGCGAATTGATGCGCTCAATGGTCTCGTCATCGGCCTTGCGCGCCACCCAGCAGAAAGTTTTGTGCGCCTGGCAATCGGCGAACACGGCGTTGTAGTCTTCGCCCGTGATGCGCGTGATCAAAGAAACGGCGGTAGGAAGATCTTTCACTTCACTGGGCACGGCGAAAGCAGAATCAACCATCACCGACATGGCCAACTCGTGTCCGGCGCGATCGTAGATGACTCCACGCTTGGCTGCGAGCGGAACCGCCCGCTGTTGCTGATGCGCCGCCATCTTGACGAAAGTTTCGTAGCTGAAGATCTGCAGATAGACCAACCGCCCGCAGATCGCCAGACACCACAGCAAAAGAAAGGCGCCCAACAGGTAGAGACGGGAGTTGTTACGCGGCGTGGAATCAGACGGCATAGACGTTCCTCATTACTTTGTCATCCTGAACTTTGTCATCCTCACGTCTTGTCATCCTGAGGACCGCGTTCTTTGCGGGCCGAAGGACCTATGCAACTTCGCCGGGACCATGGACGCTGCCGGCGAGTTGCATAGGTCCTTCCCTTCAACACGCTCAGGGTCAGGATGACAACACCAAAACGATGACAACACCAAAAAGATGACAAACAAAGAAGCGCAGACAAATCCGGCGGCCCAGACGCAGGCCGCCACGAACCCTAAGCCGCGCCCGGCGCGGCTGGCGGACAAGGCGTCCGCCGCTACACGATTTTCTTTACTGGCCCAGCCCGGTACTCGTCGCGCTCGCCATCACCGGCGACTGCCCATCGCTGCCCGCGGCCGAATCCATCCGAATCACCTGTCCCGGTTCCGGAGGAACCAGGCCCATACGCCGCGCCAGCACGTCGATGCGCTCGGGATCGCGCAGGGAAGCATCCTCCAGCCGCAACGAGCGATTCATTTCCGTCTTCTCGCTCAGTTCGCGCTTGGCCGCTTCAATCTTGTAGCCATAGTCGATGGCCTTGAAGTGCTGCCACGCATACGTAAAGACCAGCAGGAACAGGCAAGCCAGCGCCGCGAAGAAGCGATTCATTTCGCGAGTGCGTTGCGGATCCTCCACCTTGACCAGTCGCGAGTTGTCGATGGCCTTCGAGAAATAGATCTCGGGCGTTCCCGTCCACAGGCTAGTCGCTACGCTCGTGGGTAAAGAAGCCCGCTCCATCCCCCACTCCGCTTCGTGAATTGTCGCCGTCGCCGCTGCCGCCATTTATGCCGCTCCCCTCAAAAATTCTCTGTCCTCGACAACCGGAATCTGCATGGCAAAAATCTCCTGCAACTCCCGTTCCTCGGCCACCCGCTGCTCGTCCGCACGCAACTTGGCGCGCTCCACCGTTGCCATCAAGTCCCGGATCAATGTTCCCGTGTACATCTCACTACCCTCAGAATGGATTCCTACCACGGAACCCTGAAGCAGCTTTCAGCTCTCAGCCGTCAGCTCTCAGCTACTTCTCGGCGGATCTTTTGTCCGCCCTGTGAACCTGATCTCTAGTGCCCGGCACCGTCATGAAACCGGCTACCGGCTTCCGCTTTCCGCGACGTCAACCTCCGAACGCCGACCGCCGGAAGCCCGCTTTATATCCTTTCCGCTGCCCTCAACTTCGCGCTTCTCGCCCGCGGATTGCGACTGCTCTCTTCATCCGATGCGATTAGAGGTTTCTTAGTCAGCGCACGAAAGTACTTGTCCGTAATTCCGTCCCCGCGGAAGGCATCCTTTACGATGCGGTCTTCCAGCGAGTGAAAACTGATCACCACCACGCGCCCACCGGGCTTCAGAATCCGGGGCGCCGCTGCCAGCAGCGCCCGCAGATCGTCCAGTTCGCGGTTTACGAAGATTCGGAGAGCTTGAAAGGTTCTCGTCGCGGGATGAATTCTTCTCTGCTCAGAATTCATTGGCCGGGCCGCGGCCGATATCACATCCGCAAGGTGTGCGGTGTTGCGTATCGGCCGCGACCGGCAAATGGCTCTGGCGATTCTCCGCGACCTCCTTTCCTCTCCAAATTCGTAAATCACATCGGCAAGCTGTCGCTCGTCGAGGTGGTTTACCACTTGTTCGGCGGTGCGCTCGTTGTGCGGGTCCATTCGCATATCGAGCGGCCCTTCCGCCTGAAAGCTAAATCCGCGCGCCGCATCGTCCAACTGCAGGCTGCTAACGCCAAGGTCTGCAAGCAGGCCGTCAGCCCTCAGACCTCGGACCTCAGCCAAACCCGCAAACGACCGATGCAGCAGGGTCACTTCGGGCCAGTCGCTCGCCTCATCCCTCGACCCGCTAAGGCCTGAGGTCTGAAGCCCGACCCCCGACGCCGGAAGCCCGACGCCGGAAACCCGAAGCCGGGAAGCGGCAATGGCCAATGCTCTCGGATCCTTATCGACGCCAATCAAATGTCCCGGTGCGCCGAGGCGTTTTGCGATTTCGTAACTGTGCCCGCCCAGGCCCGCCGTCGCGTCGATATAGGTGCCACCGCGCCGCACGGATAAAAATTCGATCGCTTCTTTTAAAAGAACCGGAACATGATTTGGTGAAAGACGGCTCACTGTTCTTCCACCACCATGCCCAACCCCCTGAGGGGTTTCTGTTGGTCCCTCGTCCACTAGATGCCCAGCTCTGAGAGCTTCTTCTCATCCTCAGGCGTAAACTTGTCGTGCTCGATCTGTTTGCGGTACGCCTCCAGGTTGCGCACTTCCACATACTTCTGGAAGCCCACCACGGCGACGTCGCCCTTCAGTTGCGCCGCTTCCCGCAGCAACTGCGGCAGTAACAGCCGGCCCTGCGTGTCCATCTCTACTTCCTGGCCCCAGTACCCGGTCGCGGCCAGAAACTTTTTCTTCGCCTGATCGAAAGTGGGCAGCGCTTCCAGTTTCCGCTCGATCGCTTCCCACTCCTCGAAGGGATACAGTTGAGCAATAGTCCCGTCGAGCGAAGTGATGTACCATTTTTGACCGTACTTCTCGTCGATCACCCGCTTGAACTCGGCCGGGACCTTCAACCGTCCTTTTTCGTCGACTCGAGTTGGATGATTGCCGCGAAACATTTTGCCTTGTCATTCCGAACCGGGCCGATTTCCTTGTCATTCCGAACCGGTTCGAGTGCCTTGTCATTCCGAACCGGGCCGAAGGCGCGGTGAGGAACCTGCTTTCCAAACGAAAGGAGCCAAGATCGCAACTTGCATTCCATCTCCGGCTGTTCGGGTTGTTCGTCGCGCTCACGGGTCGGATTCTC